>WNGF01001452.1_pt1 | contig 57236 bp, 52 predicted proteins | sample 5400641 | NCBI WGS metagenome assembly WNGF01 (sample SAMN13153371, study PRJNA577476) | soil metagenome | isolation source: 80 cm soil or saprolite under grassland replicate 2 | place: USA:California | collected 2016-06-15
CACGTGACGTCGACGACCGACCCGCTCGGCAACGTCCTTCGGTTCGAGTACGACCCCGCCGGCAACGTGACGGCGATCGTCGATCCCCTGGGCAGTCGGACGACGTTCACCTACGACGGCTTCGGCCAGGTGTTGACGGCCACCGACCCGCTCGGGAACACCACGCGATTCGAATACGATGCCGTCGGCAACCTCACAGCCTCGATCGACCCGCTCGGGAACCGGACCACGCGCGAGTACGACGCCGTGTCAAGGCTCACCCGTCAGCTCAACGCCCTCGGCCAGGCCACCAGCTTCGGCCACGACTTCCTCAACCGTGTGGAGACCGTGCTGGACGCCCTCGGCGGCGTGACGCGCTTCGGCTACGACGCCAATGGCAATCTCCTGACCGTCACCGACGCTCGAGGCAGCGTGACCACCTACACCTATGATGCGATGGACCGCCTGGCGACGCGGACCGATCCCGTGGGCGCGACCGAGTCGTTCGGTTACGACCCCGCCGGCAATCTCACCCGCCATACCGACCGCAAGGGCCAGGTGGCGACCTTCACCTACGACGCGCTCCAGCGCCGGGTCGCCGGCAGCTACGTGGACGCCACGACGAGCTTCGCCTACGACGGTGGGGGGCGCGTCGTCCAGGCCGGCGACTCCGCCGGCGGCACAATTCTCAACCAGTACGATGCCCTGGATCGGCTCGTCGCTCAGACGACGAGCCTGGGGACAATCGCGTATCAGCACGACGAGCTCGGCCGCCGGGCCACGATGACGGCACCCGGACAGGCGCCCATCATGTACAGCTACGACTCTGCCTCGCGGCCCACGGCGATCGCCCAGGCGAGCCAACTCGTCCAGTTCCAGTACGACGTCGCCGGCCGTCGCACACGTCTTGTCCTCCCGAACCAGGTCTCCACCGAATACCAATACGACACGGCCTCGCGCCTGGTCACACTGGTCTACCGCAACACGACCGGCGTTGTCGGCGATCTGACGTACGAGTACGATCCCATCGGCAACCGCGTCGCTACCGGCGGCTCTTTCGCGCGCACCCTTCTACCCGATCCCGTCCCCACCGCGACGTACGACGTTGCCAACCGCCAACTCTCCTTCGGAGACCGCCGATTGACCTACGACGCCAATGGCAACCTGGTTTCCATGACGGACTCTTCCGGCATGAGTACGCTGATCTGGGATGCGCGAGATCGCCTCACCGGCGTGACGAAGCCGTCTAGCAGCTTCCGCTGGACCTATGATGCAGAGGGCCGGCGTGTACAGAGCCGTGCGGGCGAGGTCGAAGCACACCTTCTCTACGACTACTACGACATCGCGCAGACACACGCGCTCGAAGCCTCGACGACATTCCTGCGCACGCTGGCCATCGATGAAACGCTGGGACGCAATGCCACGGATTTCTATCTGACTGACGCGCTCGGCTCCGCTTTGGCAGTCACCGATGCCGGCGGCTCGATCGCCACACGGTACATCTACGAGCCCTTCGGCCATACCCTCACGGAGGGCGCCGAATCACCAAACCCCTTCCAATTCACCGGCCGCGAGAACGATGCCGGCACCGAGATCTATTCGTATCGCACGCGGCCATACTCACCCGCCTTGCAACGCTTCCTTAGAGAAGATCCCATCGGGTTCTTCGGTGGCATTAATCAGTATCGCTACGTCGGCAATAACCCTCTGCTCTTTACCGATCCGTTGGGTCTCGACGTAACTGTGTACTACTACGCTCTGCTACATGACGGCGGTTTCCAACATGCTTCGATCCGAGTAAACCGCGACCCCGCCTACGGTTTCTATCCTCATCGAAACTTCCGAATTCAGTCGTGTTGCAGAGTGATTCCCGGGGATATTCGCAAGGATGATCCGAGCACCGCAGCTTGGTCAATGACAATTCAGGCGACCTCTACCCAAGACCAGGACATCGCACGATTCATCACCCAGGCAGTCCGCAATCAGGAGCAGGGAAGAAGACTCCCTTACACGCTTTCCGGTCGCGGAGCTCTCAATTGCGCGGGCTTTGTCTCCACGGCACTACAGGCAGGCGGCCTTCAGGTGCCTACTGTGCATATTCCGGAATTGCTGGTTCTAACTCTCACGGCGCTGCGCGCCGAAGGCAAGCTCATCGCCATCCCACCGTGATGTCGCAGACAAACGAGCGGAGCGATTCGTTGAAGAGAGCAGCCATCGTCGGCGGCCTCATTGGATTCGTAGTTCCCGTCGTCTTCTCGGGTCTGTTTCTTCTGCTGTCGTTCATTCCAGGATCGTATCGAGCCACGGCGCCGATCAGCATCCTGACCGTCGTCCTCGCCTTGGCCCAGTATGCCTTGTGGCCAACCGAGGTACTCCTCATCCCCTTTAGTGGCGCCCCCTGGCCTGAAGTTGTGCCGATGTTGACCCTAGCGATCTGCGCGAACATGGCGCTCTATGGCTCCGTCGCCGTCGGCGCAGGCCTACTGCGGAGGCGTCGCCGAGGTCCTAAGTATCGCCGATCGTCTACTTGACCACTTTCCGCACCGCCGCGATCACGTCTTCGGCATCCGGCGTCGCGAACGCCTCCAACGGGGGCGAGAACGGGATCGGCGTGTTCGGCCCGGCCACGCGCGCGATCGGCGCGTCGAGATCGTCGAAGCAGTCTTCCATGATCACCCACGCGAGCCAGGCGCCGACGCTGCCGCGCATCGGGCCTTCCTCGGCGATGACGACCCGATGGGTGCGGCGGACGGACTGAGCCAGCGTCTCGCGGTCCAGCGGGACGAGGCTGCGCGGGTCCACCACCTCGACCTCGATCCCCTCCTCGCTGAGGCGCCGTGCGGCCTCGAGGCTCTCGTGGACCAGGCGCGCGGTGGCGATCACGGTCACGTCGCGACCGGGGCGCTTGATCTCCGCGGAGCCGAGGGGGATCAGCTCCTCGGCGTCCGGGACGTCGCCCGTCACGCGATAGAGGCCGCGGTGCTCGAACAAGAGGACCGGGTCGGGGTCGCGGATCGCGGTCTTCAGCAGGCCACGCACGTCGGCGGGCGTGGATGGGATGCAGATCTTGAGCCCGGGCGTCGCGACGAACCACGCCTCGACCGAGTTCGAGTGATGGCCGCCGCCCGATCGGCCGATCCCGTAGGGCATGCGCAGCGTCAGCGGGCAGTCGATCTGCCCGCCGAACATGTAGCGGGACTTGGCGATCTGGTTGACGACCTCGTCCATGGCGCAGGTGACGAAATCGGCGAAGTGCATGTCGACGACGGGGCGCAGACCGGTCATCGCCGCCCCCATGGCCGAGCCCACGATCGCCGCCTCGGAGATCGGCGCATTGAGCACGCGGTCGGGCCCGAACTCGTCGAGGAGCCCGCGGGTGCACCCGAAGGGCACGCCGAGCACGATGTCCTCGCCGATGCAGTAGACGGTCGGATCGCGCCGCATCTCCTCGCGCAGCGCGAGGGTCACGGCCTCGGCGTACTCGAGCATGGCCATGGCTCAGTCCGCCCAGGGATAGTGCGCGAAGAGATCGGTCAGCGCGTCCTCGGGCCGGGGCAGCGGGCTCGCCTCGGCGAAGGTGACGGCGTCGTCGATCTCGGCGGCCACGCCCTCACGAATCCGCGCAATGTGCGCGGCGTCGAGCACCTTCTTGCCCTCCAGCACCTTGCCGAGCCGGGCGATGGGGTCGCGCTTCCGCCCTTCGGCGGCCTCGTCCCGGGTGCGATAGGCCTGGGCATCGCCTTCGTGATGGCCGACCCAGCGGATCGTGTGGGCCTCGATCAGGGAGGGCCCCTCGCCGCGGCGGGCACGCTCGACGGCCCTTGTCGTCATCCGCCACACGGCGAGCACGTCGTTGCCGTCGATCGTGTCGCCGGGGATGCCGTAGCCGGCGGCCCGGGCCGCGATGCTGCCCCCGGCCGTGGAGAGGCTGTGTGCGGTCGTCGAGGCCCAGCGATTGTTCTCGCACACGAAGACGACCGGCAGCTTCCAGAGCGCGGCCATGTTGACGCCCTCGTGGAACGGGCCGCGGTTGGCCGCGCCGTCGCCGAAGAACGTCACCACGACCTGGCTCGACTTCCGCTGGCGAATCGACAGCCCCACGCCGGGCGCCAGCACGCAGCCCGAGGCGAGCACCCCGTTGGCGCCGAGATAGCCGACGGAGGCATCGGCGATGTGCATGGTGCCGCCCTTGCCGTGGCAGATGCCCGTGGCCTTGCCGTAGAGCTCGGCCATGAGCCCGCGCATCGCCCCGCCCTTGGCGACGAGGTGGCCGTGACCCCGATGCGTCGAGAGCACGTAATCGTCACCCCGCAGAGCCGCGCACACGCCCACGGCGATCGCCTCCTGACCGACGGAGGTGTGCAGGAAGCCGGGGATGCGCCCGTTGGCGAACAGCTCGCGCACGCGCTCCTCGAACAAGCGGACGCGCAACATGCCGGCGTACATGCCGAGGAGCTGGTCCGGGCCCGGGAGCGAGGGCCGGACGGCCCGCTTCACGAGAGGTCGACCGGAGTGGTGATCATCGACGGGGCCGCATTATAGCGCCGGGCTCTCGTTGAGCCGGAGGAGCCGCCAGCCGCCTTCGGCGCGCTCGAGCACGCTGAGTGCGGCGTAATCCTGACCGAAGGCGAGCAGCCGCGCGAGCGGCAGCCCGAGCGCGCGGCAGAGGATGGCGCGGTTCGCCCCCGCGTGAGCGACGACGGCCACCGCATGCCCGGCGTGCGCGGCCGCGATCGCCTCGAAGGCCGGCCAGACGCGGGCCAGGAGCTGCGGAACGTCCTCGCCGCCGGGAAACGGGTACTCGCCGACGCGCGCCGCGAACGCCTCGAGCACGCCGGGCTCGCGCGCCTCCACCTCCGCGGCGCTCAGCCCGTCCCAGCGCCCCATGTCCATCTCGCGCAGCGCCGGCAGCGCCTCGGGGACGAGCCCGTGCGGGGCGGCGATGATCTCGCCGCTCCGCACGGCGCGAACGAGATCGCTCGTGAAGACCGCGCGCAGCCCGGCACCGCGCAATCGACCCGCCTGGGCCGCGCACTGCGCCTCGCCGCGCGGAGAGAGCGGGACGTCGAGGTGGCCGAGGAACCGACGCGGCTCGGCGAGGGCGACCTCGCCATGGCGCAGGAGGTAGATCAGCGTGGGACGTGGGTCCATGCCACGAACATCAAGAGCACGATCAGCTCGGCGATCTCGATGGCGGCGCCCATGACGTCGCCCGTGACGCCGCCCAGCCGGCGCGTCGCGAACCAGCCGAGCGCGATCGTCGCCGCCGCCGCCAGCCCGAACACGACCAGGCCGGCGACGCCGAGCAGGGCGAGCGCGATCACGGCCGCCAGCGCGAGCGCGCCCAGCGCGCCCGCCGGGCGCAGTCCGGCGCGGAACATCGCGCCCTGGCCGAGCTGGCTCGCGGCGGGAAAGACCCAGCCGGCGAGCGGGGGCAGGGCCCGGGCCAGGGCGGGGGCGGCGATCAGCACCCGCCAGCGCGTCGGCAGCGGCAGCTCCGACACGGCGGCGACCTCGAGCAGCAGGAAGAGGATCAGGCCGATGACCCCGAAGGCGCCGATCCGGCTGTCGTGCATGATGCGCAGCCGATCGCCGGCGTCGCGGCCGACCAGCCCGTCGAGGCAGTCGGACAGCCCGTCGAGGTGCAGCCCGCCCGTCAGCAGCTTCCACACCGTGACGGTCAGGAGCGCGTCGAGCAGGGGCGGAAACAACGCGTCGAGGACGCGCGCGGTGCCCGCGACCACGAGCCCGATCGCCAGTCCGATGACGGGAAACCACGGGGCCGCTCGCCCCAGCGTCGTCGGCTCCACGTGCGCGCCGGCCGGGATCGGAGCGATCGTCAGGTAGCGCAGGGCGAGGGCGAGGCTCCTCACGTCGGGATGCTAACATGCCGGTTCTGACCGCCCGCGCGGCCGTTTCCGTTGACACGAGCGGGGGGGCGCGGTGACAATCGGCGTGACGCTCGAGGCGCGGCATCTCCGGGCCGCCCGTGCCCCGCACGTACTTCACACGATCGGTGAGGACGGACTCATGAGCATCAGCAGCGCCGCTGAGAAATGGGTCGATGAAGCCGCGGCACTCACCAAGCCCACGCGCACCGTGTGGTGCGACGGCTCGAAGGCCGAGTACGATCGGCTGATCGAGGACATGCTCCGCGACGGGACGCTGCTCCCGCTCAACGAGCGGACCTACCCCAATTGCTACTTGCACCGCAGTCACCCCTCGGACGTCGCCCGTACCGAGCAGCTCACGTACATCTGCAGCCGCGAGAAGGACGACGCCGGTCCGACGAACAACTGGATGGCGCCGGCCGAGGCCAAGGCCAAGGCGGGCGGCTATCTCAAGGGCGCCATGAAGGGTCGCACGATGTACGCGATCCCCTACCTCATGGGCCCGGCGGGCTCGGACATGAGCCGCGTGGGGATCATGGTGACGGACAGCCAGTACGTCGTCGCCAGCATGCACCTCATGACGCGCGTCGGCTCCGTCGCGATCCAGTCGATGCGCCGCGACGACGACTTCATCGCCGGCCTGCACTCGCTCGGCGATCTGTCGCCCGAGCGCCGGCTCATTCTCCACTTCCCCGAGGAGAAGCTGATCTGGAGCGTGGGCTCGGGCTACGGCGGCAACGCCCTGCTCGGCAAGAAGTGTCACGCGTTGCGCCTCGCCTCCGCCCAGGCGCGCGAGGAGGGCTGGCTGGCCGAGCACATGCTGATCCTCGGCGTCGAGGATCCCGAGGGCCGCGTCACCTACGTCGCCGGCGCCATGCCGAGCGCGTCGGGCAAGACGAACCTCGCGATGGTGATCTCCTCGCTGCCGGGCTGGCGGGCGTGGACGGTCGGCGACGACATCGCGTGGATGCACGTCGACGCCACCGGCCAGCTCCGCGCCATCAACCCCGAGCGGGGCTTCTTCGGCGTCGCGCCCAACACCAGTCCCAAGACGAATCCCAACGGGACGGCGATGGTGCGCTCGAACACGATCTTCACGAACGTGGCCCTCACGCCGTCGAAGGAGCCGTGGTGGGAAGGGCTCACCCCCGACGTCCCTTCGGGGCTCATCGACTGGCAAGGGCGCCCCTGGCAGCCCGGCAGCGGGCCCGCCGCGCATCCGAACTCGCGCTTCACCGTGGACGCGAGCCAGTGCCCGTCGATCTCACCCAACTGGGAAGACCCGCAGGGCGTGCCGATCTCGGCGCTGATCTTCGGCTCGCGACGCTCCGCCGTGATCCCGCTCGTGTTCGAGGGCTTCGACTGGAACCACGGCGTGTTCCTCGGCTCGGCCATGAGCACGGAGACGACGGCGGCCATCACGGGCAAAGTCGGTGTCGTCCGACGCGACCCGATGGCCATGATCCCGTTCTGCGGCTACAACATGGCGGACTACTTCGCCCACTGGCTCGCCACCGGACCCAAGCTGGCCAGACCCCCGAAGATCTTCCGCGTGAACTGGTTCCGTCGCGACGCGGACGGCAAGTTCCTCTGGCCGGGCTATAGCGAGAACATGCGCGTGCTCAAGTGGATGGTCGAGCGCGTCCGCGGCACCGGGCGAGCCGAGGAGACGCCGATCGGCTACGTGCCGGCGCCCGGGGCGCTGGACACCGAGGGGCTCAGCGTCACGCCCGCCCAGCTCCGGGAAGCGCTGCGCTGCGACGCCGGCGAATGGCTCGCGGCGCTCGACGACCTCGGGCAGTTCTTCCAGGGCTTCGGCCCGCGCCTGCCGGCGTCGATCGCGAAGTCCCTCGCCGCCACGCGACGCAAGTTCGGCGCGTAGGTCGCTCGCCGTGCGGCGTGCCGGCATCCTCGCCGCCTGCCTGACGACGACGATCGCGGCGGGCCGCTGAGCGCGGGCACGGACGCTCGACGGCCGTTTCCATCACGCAGGCGCGGTCACGGTGAGGCGAAAGCGGTACGGGCTGCCCCGGCCGCCGAGCGCGAGATCGTTGGGCCCGGCCCAGAGCTGCACGCGACTCACGTGGGCGGCTCCCCCGATCAACGTCCCGTTGACCAGCGTGCCCCACTGGCTGCCGCGATCGACCAGGAACCACCGGTCGTCCACGCGGGCGATCATGCAGTGGTTGCGCGAGATCCGGAACGGCTCGTGATCCACGATGGCGAGATGGTTATAGCCCAGCGGATCGGCGGGCGTGGTCGCGCGACCGATGCGGAAGGGCGAGTCGTCGAGGACGAGCACGCGATCTCCGAGGATCGCGCGGGCCATCGGCGTGATGCCGTCGAGCGTCGCCCCGGTGGGCGCGACGCCGCGAGCCCGTGCGGTGTCGGAGGACTCGCCACCCCCGAGGTACACCTGGGCCACCTTGTGAAAATCGACCGAATGCCGGCCCAGCTCCTCGACGAGCCCGGTCAGCGTGCGCACGCGCTCGCACAGGACCTTGAGGACGGGCAGGAGCGCACCGGGATCGTGCTGCCAGATGACCAGGAGGTCGTCGCGGTGGATCACCCGCACCTCGACGTCCTCGAGGGCGCGGATGCTGGCCGAGCGCGGTTGCTCCGTGATGAGCGCCATCTCTCCGAAGATCTCGCCCGCTTTCAAGATGCGAAGGCGCCGCTCGGGCGGCCCCGCCAGATAGACCTCGACGCTCCCTCGCTCGAGGACGTAGGCATCGCAGGTGTGCTCGCCCTCGACGATGATCGAGTCGCCGGCGCGGTAGGTCGTCAGCTCCATGTGGCGTCAGCATACTATAGGTCCTCTACGGATCCGACCCGCCCGGCCCCCGCGTGAACGCGAGCCCGCGGCGGTCGATCGACGGACGCATCGTGGGGACGATCCTCGTGCTGCTCGGCGGGCTCGGGTTGCGCGAGGGACGTCGGCTCTACGTCCTCCGCGAGACGCTGGTGGCCGGCGCCGTCGTCGGCGACGACACCTTTCCCATGATCGTCGGCGTCGCCTTGCTCGTCCTCGGCGGCTATCTCGTGCTGGCGTCGCCGCCGCCGTCGGCGCGCGTGGAGCTGCCCCGCGGCCCGGTGCGCCGTCGGATGCTCTGGAGCGCGGCGACCCTGGTCGCGTACGGACTCCTCGTCCCGTGGCTCGGGTACACCGCGGGCACGGCGATCGCGTCGACGACGCTGTATCGCGCCATGGGCGATTACCGCTGGCCGACCGCCGCCCTGCTGGGCGCCGTGACCACGGCCGTGCTCTACCTGTTCTTCCGCGTGTGGCTGCTCCAGCCCTTGCCCACCGGGCTCTTCGGCGCCTGATCGGTGGACGTCCTCCCACACCTCGCCAACGGATTCGCGGCGGCGCTGACGCCCACGAACCTGTTCATGGCCTTCGTCGGCTCGCTTCTCGGTACGCTCGTCGGCGTGCTCCCCGGGCTGGGGCCGACCGCGGCCATCGCGATCCTCTTCCCGCTGACGTCGGTGCTCAATCCGGCCGCCGCGATCATCATGCTGGCCGGGATCTATTACGGCGCCATGTACGGCGGATCCACGACGGCCATCCTGCTCAACATCCCCGGGGAGGTCGCCTCCGTCCCCACCTGCCTCGATGGCTACCCGATGGCCCAGCAGGGCCGCGGCGGCGTCGCGCTCGGGATCGCCGCCATCGGCTCGTTCATCGCCGGCACGTTCGGCGTGGTGATCCTCACCTTCTTCGCCCCCGTGCTCGCCGACCAGGCGCTGCGGTTCGGGCCGCCGGAATACTTCGGCCTCATGGTGCTCGCCTTCACCGTCGTGGTGTCGCTCTCGGGCGCCTCGCTCGCGCGCGGCCTGGCGATGGCGATGGGGGGATATCTGCTGGCGCTGATCGGCCTCGGGTCGGCGACGGCGGAGCCGCGCTTCGTCTTCGGCTTCGAGCCGCTCATGAGCGGCGTCGATCTCATCCCCCTCGTGGTCGGCCTGTTCGCCGTCGCCGAGGTCTTCCTCGGGCTGGAGGAGGCGCGCGTCGCCATCGCCCAGAAGATCCACGACGTCTTCCCGCGATGGCGGGATCTCGTGCAGTCGATGCCGGCGATCCTGCGCGGCACCGGCATCGGGTTCCTGCTCGGTCTGTTGCCCGGCTGCGCCCCCGGCGTCACCGTGTTCCTCGCCTACGACGCCGAGAAGAAGCTGGCCCGCCACCCCGAGCGCTTCGGCAAGGGCGCCATCGAGGGCGTCGCCGGCCCCGAATCCGCCAACAACGCGACCTCGTCCGCGGGATTCATCCCCCTGCTCGCGCTCGGCATTCCCGCCTCGGCGCCGCTGGCCATCCTGCTCGGCGGGCTCATGGTATATGGGCTCCAGCCGGGGCCGCTCCTGTTCCAGAAGAACCCGGAGTTCGTGTGGACCATCATCGCCAGCCTCTACGTCGGCAACGTGATCCTGTTGATCCTCAACCTGCCGCTCGTGGGCATGTGGGTGTGGCTCACGCGCGTGCCGTTCGGCATCCTGGGCCCGACGATCCTGCTCCTGTCCTTCGTGGGAGCCTACAGCGTGCGCAACAGCATGTTCGACGTCGCCGTGAGCCTCGTCTTCGGCTTCCTCGGCTACTGGCTACGCAAGTACCAGTGGCCGCTGGCGCCCCTGCTGCTGGCCTTCATTCTCGGTCCACTGCTCGAGAACAACCTGATCCAGTCCCTGTCGATGAGCGGCGGGAGCCCGCTGATCTTCGTGCGGCGCGGTCTGTCGCTCACCCTCATCCTCGGCGCCGTCGTCCTGCTCTTCACGTCGCTCGTGCTCGTGCGCTACACGAGCCGGCGCATCCGCGAGACCACCGCCGACGAGCTGGCGCTCTGACCCAGCCCGGCAAGAGGAGGCTTGAATGATGCCGGTGCGCATCGCGACCATCCTGATCGGTCTGGTGCTGACTCTGCCCGCCGTCCTGGGCCCGGTCCCGGCCGCCGCGGAGTATCCGGACAAGCCCATCGAGATCGTGGTGCCGTTCGTGGCCGGTGGCGGCACCGACCTCGTCGCCCGGCTGGTGGCGGACTACATCGGCAAGAAGTGGAGCCAACCCATCCTCGTCGTCAACAAACCGGGCGGTGGCGGCATACCCGGCGCACGCGCCGCGCTCAAGGAGGCACGGCCCGACGGCTACACGCTGCTCATCGACATCCACACGATCTCGTCGATGCTGATCGGCGCCCAGAAGAGCCCCCCGCTGACGCTGGCCGATCGCAAGTACGCTGCGCGGATCGTCCGCGACCCCATGGTCTTCGCCGTCAAGGCCGATGCGCCCTGGAAGACGTTCAAGGAGTTCTCCGCGTGGGTGAAGGCGCATCCGGGTGAGCTCGTGTGGTCGTCGGTGGGGCCGTCCGGACCCTCCCGATACGCCGCGTTCGACTGGATGACGCAGATCGGCGTCGACCCGACCAAGACCAAGATGGTCATCACGCCGGGAGCGGCCGATTCCATGACCAAGCTGGCCGGCGGCCACGTCGTGCTGGCCATCCACTCGGTCGCCGAGGCCCAGGCCATGCGCGAGGCCGGCAAGATCAGGGTGCTGGCCGTGCTCTCGCCGTCGCGCCTCAAGGCGTTGCCCGACGTGCCGACGGCGGAGGAGGAGGGCGTGATCAGAGGCGTGCGGGTGCAGTGGTGGGCGGCCGTCGCGTTCCCTGCCGCCACGCCGGATGCGATCACGAAGAAATGGGAATCGGCCCTGGCCGACATGGCGAAGGACCCGCAGTTCCTGGCCAGCGCCCACCGTCTGAGCATGAACATCGATTACCTCAACGCCGCGGAGACCCGTGCCTTCGTCGAGAAAGAGGTCGCCGGGTACATTGAGATGGCGACAGCCATCGGCATCCGGAGGTAGCGCGGTATGTCGAGATGCGAGGTCCAGCGAAGGGGATCTCGCGTCGAAGTGGCACCAGTTACCAAGGATCGCCTACGCTCCTGGACATTTTTTGGACGGCCATCATCCCCGGCCATGGACGTGATGCGACCGAGATCGACGTCATGACCGATATTTAGGTCCGCTCGGCGAGCGCTGGGCGGATTGGCCACCTACTTGCTTCCAGAGCGAGTTGGAGGTGACGCGATGACGGCGCTCGACAAAGCCTACGATAGGTTCGCACGTGCCCATTACGTCCGCCGGCGCCTGCGAGGCCCCGAACACGTCGCCGCCCTCTTGGAGGCCGCCGCGGTTCCACCCGGCAAGGTCAACACCGCCTTCTGGCAGCAGATCCGCGGCGAATGGGTCTGGGGTGTATCGCCTGCGCCGTTCGATGGCGAGGACGCGCGTCGGACGAACGCCGTGTATCGCCGCCTCTGCCACCGGCGCGGCGTCCAGCCGTGAGACAGGGGGCCTCGAACGGCCCCCGCACATCCCTCGAGTTACCTCCGACGGATTCGCCCGGGTATCGAGCTGTGATCAGGCGGCTCTACGCAGGAAGCGCTTGAGCCGCTTGCCGGCGCGGGCGCCGGCGACGAGACGCTCGACCCGCTGACGTAGCCGGTCGGGCAGCGACGGTGGGATCGGCGGCGGTGCCGGCGCCACCAGCTCGCGGGCTTCACGGACGGTGTCGGCGGCCTGCTTGACGATGGCCGCCGCGGCCACGAGCGTGACGGCCGCGCGCCGGCCGAACCCGGGCGTCTTGACGAAGGCGCTCGCGGGCGTTCGCAGCAGCGCGCGCTGGGCCATCAAGGTTTGACGGAAGAGCACCTCCCACTCCTCGTACGGCAGGGTGAGCGTGCGGAGGTGCCGCTCGATGGCGTCGAGGCGATCGGCGAGCCCGTCGAGACGGCCCGCCTCCAACGCCCGCCAGATGGCGCGGAGACGGTCCTCGACCTCGTTGGCTTCCTTGTCCCACGTCATGTATGCCTTGGTCGCCGTGAGCTGCTCACTCAGCACGGCGCGTGCACGCGCGGCATCGGTGTCGCGCCCACTGATCACGAGATCCGACGGATGGACGAGCACCTCCAGGCGTTGCCCCGCGAGACGAGTGAGGTGATCGGCGATCAGGTCGGTACGTCCCGAGAAGGCCAATATGATGCGCGTGGGCAGACGGAGCATCCAGGAGGCGGGCTCGCGCCGGGTCGGCAGGCCGCCCCGCTCGAGCGCCGCCTTGAGGTCCTCGAGGACCTCCAGGTAGTCCTCCGGCTCGATGATGACCGGCACGTGCTGCGCCGTCCAGCGACGGATCGCGTTCCGTATCTTCATGATGGGCGCGAACACGGTCATCGTGATCAACGTGAGCGCCAGCCCGACCGTGTAGGGATAGCCGCGGCCGATGGCCTTCACCAGGCCGCCGGCGCCGCGCGGGCGCTGGGACGGGTCCACCAGGCGCGTCGACAGCCATCCGACGATCGCGGGAATCGCGAGGGCGGCGGCGATCATCGCCAGACGGATCCACGTCTTGTCGATCCACGGCGGGAGCGTCACGAAGGACAGGAGGAACACCCCCGCGCGGGGAAACGCCACCGCCACGAGGGCGATGAGCCAGAGCACGGAGCCGAAGGCCGTCGCCGACAGGTAGACCTGCCGGTCCTGGGGCACCCGGCCGAACAGCATGGTCGTCGCCCACCCGAAGGCCGTGTTGAGCAGCTTGCCCGCGGAGCGGAACAGGGCGGCAATGAGCGCTTGCACGATCGCCATGGTCGCTCACCCGTTCAAGGGCAAGCGCAATGCCAGTAGCCAGCGCAAACTCGCGCGGGGATGCTCGCTGGCGCGGCCCTTGAATGAACGACGGTGATGGCAAAGAAACCGGCTCGACGTCAGGCCCGCGCCCCTGCACACGGCGCCACGTCCCTCCGCGGGCGATTACAGCAGGAGCGTGACGCCGCCATCGCGCGGCTCCAGCAGCTCCGGACCTCCGCCGACCTGGACGAGAGCGCCACGGTGGGAGGCAACGAAAGTGCCCTCGACGAGGGCGACGCCGCCCAGGTGAGCGAGCGTCGAGACGTGAGCTTTGCCACGCGAGAGCGGCTGGCCCGCCGCGTCAACCAGCTCACCGCGGCGCTCGAGCGGCTCGAGCGTGACGATTATGGCCGCTGCACGGTCTGCGGCCAGGACATCGAGCCGGAGCGTCTGGCCGCCATCCCCGAGGCGGCGACGTGCCTGGCGTGTCAGGAACTCCAGGAACGAGGCGGAGCCGGGGCGGTGGCGTGATTCAGACGGGGTAGACGCCGTTGCGGCGCTGGGGAAACTCCTGGACCTTCGTGTCAGCGTAGGCCAGGCGCTTGATCAGTTCTGCGCGCAGCGCCGAGCCCGGGACGATGTCGTCGACGAGCATCTCGGACGCCAGCTTGTAGATGTCGACGTCCGCGGCGTACTCCTGCCGCTTGCGCCGCACGTACTCGGCGCGCTCGCCCTCGGGCAGCTCCATGATCTTGTTGTAGTAGACGGCGTTGATCGCCGGCTCGGGCCCCATGATCGCGATCTGTCCCTGGGGCAGGCTGATGGCCGCGTCGGGCTCGAACGCAGGGCCGCACATCGCATAGAGGCCGGCTCCGTAGCACTTGCGGACGATCACCGAGATCTTCGGGACCGTGGCCTGCGAGGTGGCGAAGACCATCTTGGCGCCGTGCCGGATGATCCCCTCGCGCTCGACCTTCGTGCCCACCATGAAGCCCGCGACGTCGGCCAGGTAGACGAGCGGGATGTTGTACGCGTTGCAGAGCCAGATGAACTTCGCGGCCTTGTCCGACGAGTCCACGAAGAGCACGCCGCCCTTGACCTTGGGCTGGTTGGCCACCACGCCCACCGTCCGTCCGCCGATCCGCGCCAGCCCCACGATCACCTCGGCGGCGAAGAGGCGCTTGATCTCGAACCAGGAGCCGGCGTCGATGACGCGGTCGATCACCTCGTACATGTCGAAGTACTTCCGCTGGTCGTAGGGCACGATCTCGTCGATCGATCGCCCCGGCTTCGGCTCGACGCCCTCGCGCGCCGGCGGCCGCTCGCGGAAGGACTGCGGCATGTAGGCGAGGTAGCGACGCGCCAGGTCGATCGCCTCCTCGTCGGACGCCGCCAGGATGTCGCCGCACCCGGACACGGTGCAGTGCATCCGCGCCCCGCCAAGCTCCTCGAGCGTCGTCTTCTCGCCGATGGCCATCTCGACCATCCGGGGACTGCCCACGTACAGGGAGGCCTTGCCGTCGACCATGATGACCACGTCGGTCAGCGCGGGCAGGTACGCCGAGCCCGCCGGCGATGGGCCGAACAGGATGCAGATCTGGGGCACGACGCCCGAGAGCTGCACCTCGTTGTAGAAGATCCGGCCCGCGTGGAACCGTCCGGGGAAGATCCGGATCTGCTCGGAGATGCGGCCGCCGGCCGCGTCGACCAGATAGAGCATCGGCACGCGCAGGCGGGCCGCCTTCTCCTGGATGCGAACGATCTTGAGGACGGTCTTCTCGCCCCAGGAGCCGGCCTTGACCGTGTAGTCGTTGGCCATGATGCAGACGGGTCGGCCACCGACGGTCCCGACGCCCGTGACCACGCCATCGGCCGGGGTCTCGGCCTCCTCGTTGCGGGCGAAGAGCCAGTCCTCCTGGAAGTCGGTCCCCGGATCGAGCAGCAGGTGCAGGCGATCGCGGACGAAGAGCTTGCCCTCGGCGCGGAGCTTGTCGCGATACTTGACGTGGCCCTGCTCGATCCGCGCGCGTTCCTCGAAGTACCGCTCCTCGCCGGTGGTCACCCGCGTCTCCGCTCGTCGCGCCCCATCACCGGGAGGTGGGATGGGCCCAGACGATGATGATCAGCACACCATCCCCTTGCCGCGGACCGCCGATCACGGCCGGCGCGCCGGAGGCCGCCTGCAGATTCGTGGTGAGCTCGCTCGAGCCCCCGCGCTGCAAGCGGAGGCGAAGACGGACGGTGTTGCCGCTGACGCTCTCCGGGGTGAGCTCGAGCGTGCGCTCGCCGGCCACCGGCCAGCGTTGCGTGGCTCCCACCGGCACCTCGGCGCGGATGCGCTCGAGCGAGGTGTACTCCTTGTAGCGGAAGAGCTGGCGCAGGCGCGGCATGAACTGCTCGAGCCGCTCGTCCCCGGCGCCGCCGATGCGGTTGCCCGCGGGGGGCGGCGTGTCGCCGGCGAGCAGGACGCGGGCGCCGAAGGTCACGTGCTGCTGACCCGACGCCGGCGGGGCAATGACCAGCGCGAGGGCGGCGGCGAGGACGACGGCGAGGAGCACCGCGAGCATGGGCCCCAGGACATCGCGCAGGCGCTTGCGGGCGTTGTGCAGACGGGACATCACGGTCCCCATCGGAATGTCGAGCACCTCCGCGATCTCGCGGTACGACAGCCCTTCGAGATCACTCAACATGATAATGGCGCGGTGCTGCTCCGACAACGCGGTCAGGGCGCGCGTGATGCGCTCGCGCTCCTCCGCGCGGCGGGCCGCGACGTCCGGCCCCGCGCCCTGATCCGCCATCAGCCGGTCCCAGTCCTCCTCCGGCACGCGCTCGGTCCCGAACGCCCGCCCGCGCGCGGCGCGCTGGCGCGCTCGGTCGGTCGCCACGTTCATCACGATGCGGAAGAGCCACGTGTAGAACGCCGACTGGCCGCGGAACGACGGCAGGGCCTGCCAGGCGCGGATGAAGGCGTCCTGCGCGGCGTCCCAGGCCTCCTCCCGGTCGTGCAGGACGTTGAAGGCCAGCCGCCACGCACGATCGCGATACTTGGCGACCAGCGGCTCGAATGCCGCGACGTCGCCGTTGCGGCATCGCTCGATGAGGACCTGATCGGCGGTATCCACGGGGTGCGCATCCCCACCCCGCCTCGTCGACGCTTAGACGCCGGGGTGGCGAATTCGATTCATCGTCGACGCGAGAGGCCTGGCCCGCGCGTCCGGCGTCGTTGGCTCGCGCGACCGGAGGGACGTGCGGGCGGGCGCGTCTGCCGCGCGTCGCGGTCGATGGCGATCAGCGCATCGAGCCCGAGGAGATAGCTCCCGGTGCCGAAGCCGAGGATCTGCCCCCGCGCGACCGCCGCGATCACGGACTCGTGACGGAAGGGCTCGCGGGCGTGGATGTTGGACAGATGCACCTCGACCACCGGGATGGCGATCGCGGCCACGACGTCACGGAGCGCGAGCGAGTAGTGCGTGAACGCTCCCGGATTGAGCACGGCACCGTCGAAGCCTTCGGCTTCGGCGCTCTGCAGCCAGTCGACGAGCTGCCCCTCGACGTTCGACTGGCGGCATCCCACCCGCACGCCACGCAGACGCGCGTAGTCGCGGATGAGCCGATCGACGGCGTCGAGCGTCAGCGATCCGTAGATGTGCGGCTCCCGGCGTCCCAGCAAGTTCAGATTCGGCCCATGCAGCACGAGGAATTTCATTTGCCGAGAGCCCAGTCGGCGAGCCCGAAGAGCAGAAGGCCGCCGAACACCGTCCAGGCCAGCGTCGGTCCACCTTCGCGGTTGACCTCGGGGATGAGATCGGAGGCGGCGACGTAGATCGTCACGCCCGCGGAGAGCGCGAGCGCGTAGCCCACGTGGGTCTCGGCCAGCAAGCTGGTCAGGGCGGCGCCGAGAAGCGTGAGGCCGCCGAGAAGACCGCCGGCGGTCCGCGCGGCCAGGCTCGACCGGCCGGCCGCGAGCATGATGGACGCGATGGCAAACCCTTCGGGGAGCTTGTGCAGGAGCACCGCCAGGAACAGGAGGAGGCCGAGCTCGGGGCCGATCATGAAGCCGGCGGCGATGGCGACGCCGTCGAAGAGGGTGTGCATGCCGAGCCCGAGCACCGCCAGGTACGCCGCCGACGGCCGCAGGAACGCCTCGGCGTGGATCTCCTCTCCGAAATGGAAATGCGGAGCGACGGCGTGCTCGAAGAGATGCACGCCGAAGTATCCCACGAGCACGAACAGGAAGGCGTGGGGCATGTGCGCGCTCTCCGGCAGCATGCGCGCGAAGGCCGCGGCCAGCATGAATCCCGCGCCGCCGGCGACGAAATATCGCAGCGGCGCCCGTCCCCCGCGATGCGCGCGCACCACGACGGCAGCGCCCGCCAGATCCGCGGCCGCCGCGACGGCCGCAAACGCGAGCTGTGTTAACATGACGCGGTGGAGCATAGCATGTCCATCGTGTCGCAATCCCCGAGCCTCGGGGAGATTCTCGTCGCCGACAGTCTCACGACCCCCGACGTCGTGGAGCGCGCGACGACGCGCGCGCAAGCGACCGGCGAGCGTCTGGCGGACGCGCTCGTGGGGCTCGGCGTGTCCGCCGACGACGTGTTGCGTGCCGTCGCGCGCCAGCAGCGACTGCCCTATCTCTCCCGTGACGAGCTGCCCACGCCGCTGCCCGTGATCAAGAACCTGTCGCCGAAGTATCTCAAGCAGTACGCGGCGTGCCCGGTGAGCGTGGAGGGCGGCGCGTTGACGATTGCCGTCGCCGACCCGCTCAATCCCGTGATCATCGACGATCTGCGCCAGAGCACCGGCCTCGAGATCCGCGTCGTCGTCTGCTCGGCGGAGGCCATCATAGAAGCGATCGATCGCACCTACGAGGCCGGCGGCGCCACCGCGCTCCAGCGCATCGTGGAAGGGATGGAGGACGAGAGCCTCGGCGATGGTGGTGACGAGGACGTCAATCACCTGCGTGACATGGCGTTCGAGGCGCCCGTGGTGCGCCTCGTCAACCTCCTCGTCGAGAACGCCATCGCCAACGAGGCGTCCGACATCCACATCGAGCCCTTCGAGGACACCCTGCGCATCCGGTATCGGATCGACGGCATCCTCTACGAGCAGGAGGCGCCCCCGCGGCGGTTGCAGGCGGCGGTGACCTCGCGCATCAAGATCATGGCGGAGATGAACATCGCCGAGCGGCGGCTCCCCCAGGACGGCCGCATCCGGGTGACGCTGCATAGCCGGCGGGTCGACATCCGCGTGTCGACGATCCCCACGGTTCACGGCGAATCGATCGTCATGCGGCTGCTGGACCGGTCGAGCGTCTTCTACCCGCTCGAACGCCTGGGCTTCTCCCCCGGCATGCTCCGTCTCTTCGAGAAGTTGATCCTGCGCCCGCACGGGATCCTCCTCGTCACCGGCCCCACGGGCTCGGGCAAGACGACGACGCTCTACGCGGCGCTCGACAAGATCAACTCGCCCGAACGGAAGATCATCACGGTCGAGGACCCGGTGGAGTATCAGCTGAAGGGCGTCAACCAGATCCCGGTCAAGTCGAAGATCGGGCTGACGTTCGCCAGCGGCCTGCGCCACATCGTCCGGCAGGATCCCGACGTCATCCTCGTCGGCGAGATCCGCGACCTGGAAACCGCCGAGATCTCGATCCAGGCGTCGCTCACCGGCCACCTCGTCTTCTCGACGCTCCACACCAACGACGCGCCGAGCGCCATCACGCGGCTACAAGACATGGGGGTCGAGCCGTACCTGCTCTCGTCCGTGCTCGAGGGCGTGCTGGCGCAGCGCCTCGTGCGTCGGATCTGCCAGGTGTGTCGCACGCCCGAGGTGGCGTCGCCCGCGGACATCGAGGCCCTGGCGATCGACGCCGACCCCCACACCAAGCTGTTCCGGGGGCGTGGGTGCGACGACTGCCGGGGCACCGGGTATCGGGGCCGCACCGGCATCTACGAGCTGTTCCCGATCACCGAGGACGTACGGAGTCTCGTCCTGCGCCGCGCGTCGAGCCGCGAGATCCGGCGCGTGGCCATCGATCAGGGCATGGTGACGCTCCGGCAGGACGGCTGGTCGCGGGCCGTCGAGGGCGTGACCACCATCGAGGAAGTCCTGCGGGTGACGCAGGAAGACGCGTAGCAGGGGTTCTGCCGCAGCCTCATGCCGGTCTTTCTCTATCGCGCCGCGGACCGCGGCGGCCACACGATCGACGGTGTCATGGAGGCGCCCGACGCCCGCGCCGTCATCGAGCGGTTACACAAGGAATCGTACTTCCCCGTTCGCGTCGCTCCGTACACCGAGCGCAAGATGTGGCCGACCTTCGGCGAGGGGCGGATCCGCCAGCGCGACCTGCTCGCCATGACCCAGCAGCTGGCCACCCTGTTCGAGGCGGGCCTTCCCCTCGATCGCGCCCTCGCCATCCTGGAAGAGCTGGGCCCCAGCCCGAAGCTGCGCGCCATCGTCGCCGACCTCCTGCACAGCGTGCGAGGCGGCGCCTCCCTCAGCGACGCGCTCGCCAAGCACCACCCGCGCCCGTTCTCGCGGCTCTACATCAACATGGTGCGCGCCGGCGAGAAGGGCGGCGTGCTGGAGGTGTCGCTGCGGCGGCTGGCCGAGTTCCTGGAGGCGCGGTCGGCCTTCACCGACGCGATCGTGTCCGCCCTCGCCTACCCGCTCGTCATCACCACGGTCGGCGCGGGCGCCGTCGTCTTCCTGTTGACCTTCGTCATCCCCCGCTTCGCGACGATCTTCGCCGATCTGCATCAGGCCATCCCGTTGCCCACGCAGATCCTCATGGGCGTGAGCTCGACCATGCGCGAGTACTGGTGGGTGGGCGGCCTCGTCATCCTCGCCGCCGTGCTCGGCTGGCGGACGTGGACGGGCACGCCGCAGGGACGCCTGCAGTGGGACCGCACGGTGCTGCGGCTGCCGCGGGTCGGTCCGCTCACGCTGAAGGTCGAGACCGCGCGCTTCCTGCGCACGCTCGGCACGATGCTCAAGAGCGGCGTCCCCGTGCTCGGCGCGCTCGCCGTCGTCGGCGACATGATGTCGAACCAGATCATCGCGCGCTCGGTGGAGCGGCTGTCGGACACGGTCAAGCGGGGTGGGATGCTAGCCGTCGGGATGCGCGAGCACGGGCACTTCCCGGCGCTGGCCATCCACATGGTGCGCGTGGGAGAGGAGACGGGGCGCCTCGAAGAGATGCTGCTCAAGGCGGCGGAGACGCTCGAGGGGGACGTTCGAACCGACCTGAAGCGGATGATCGGGCTCCTCGAGCCCGCCGTCATCCTCATCATGGGGGTGCTCGTGGCTTTCATCGTCGTCGCGATGCTGCTGGCAATCTTCTCGATCAACGATATCCCGATGTGATGGGGACCGAGATCCTTGACCAGGACACGGGCCCTCGGCCTCCCGGCACGCTGATGACCCGCCGCACGCTCGCCCGGACCTTCCGTGACCAGCGGGGGTTCACGTTGATCGAGTTGCTCGTGGTCATCATCGTGCTGGGCCTCCTCGTCGGCCTGGTGGGACCGCGGCTGTTCGGGCGCGTGGGACAATCCAAGCAGGCGGCGGCGCGGGCCCAGATCGAGCTGCTGGGCGCCGCCCTCGATCAGTACCGGCTGGACGTGGGCGGCTACCCCGACGGCAACGTGGGCCTGGAGGCGCTGCAGCGGAACCCGAACGTCAACAACTGGAACGGGCCGTACCTGAAGAAGTCCGTGCCCAAGGATCCGTGGGGCAACGCCTACCGCTATCGCTGCTGCCCCGGGCAGTTCGGTGAGTACGATCTCTGGTCGGAAGGCGCCGACGGCGCCCCCGGCGGTGAGGGTGAGAACGCCGACGTCGTGTCATGGGACACCAGCAGCACGAAATAGGCGACCGCGGCTTCACGCTGCTCGAGCTGATCGTCAGCCTCCTCGTGATCGCTCTGGCGGTCGGCATCGTCATTCCCGCGGTCGGACGCGGCACGGAGACATTGCGAGGGCGCTCCGAGGTGGCCGGGTTCTCGGCCATGCTCCGGCACGCGCGGGATCAAGCGATCACGACGCGGCGCGCGCACGCGGTGGTCATCGATCCCGCCGGGCGTCGCGCGAGGATCCTCGCCGCCCCCGACGAGGTGCGACAGACGCGCGCGCTGCCGGCGGATCTCGAGATCGAAGCCATACCGCCCCAGGCGCTCACGGTCCGGTTCGACCCCAACGGCGTATCGAGCGGCGGCGAGTTCCGGTTGGCCACGAAGAACATCCGGTATCGAGTCACGGTGGACCCGCTCACGGGTCGGGTCCGCGCCGAGCGGCTATGACCGCGGCGCCCCCGCGACAGGCCGGCTTCACGCTGCTCGAGGTGCTGGTGGCCCTGGCCATCCTGAGCCTCGCCGTCGTGGCCTCCATCCAGGGGTTCGCGCAAGGGCTCCGTCTCCTGAAACTCGCCGGGGACCACCAGCAGGCCATGCTCCTGGCCGATCAGAAGGTGCGCGAGATCGTCAATCCCGTGGAGGGAGAGGACCGCGGGGTCGAAGGAGCCTTCCGGTGGGAACGGACGACGAAGGCCGTCGAGGGCGCCGACATCGCACAGCCCGGCACACCTCAGCACGTGCCGGTCTACGAGATCGACGTCCGGGTCAGCTGGGATCCGCGCCGCCAGATCGAGATCCGTACGCTCCGGATGGCGTCGGCGGCGTCGACGACGACGACCTCGGTCACGACGACGTCTCCGACAGGCTCGACGACGTCCCCGACCGGGTCGACGACATCCCCGACCGGCTCGAAGAATCCGTTCCAGAAGTAGACGCGATGAAGGCGCGTACGCGACGGCTCGCGTCGTCCAGGGGCTTCACGCTGGTGGAGCTGCTCATTGCGCTGTCCATCGTGGGAGCGTTGCTGGCGATCGCCTTCGGCGGTCTGCGCGTGGCCATCGCCGCCTGGGGGCAGGGAGAGGATCGCGCGGAGTTTCATCAGCACGCGCGCGGCATCACGCAGATCGTCGGGCGCGCCGTCGGGGCCGCCTACCCGTTCCGCGGCGCGCTCGGCGAGGGCGCGGAGCGACGCCTGCTCTTCGACGGACACGACAACCGGCTCGAGCTGGTGACCCGGGCGTCCCCGTTTCCCTCGGATGTCCCCGCCGCGTTCACCGCCGTGGTGCTCGCCGTGGAGGACGACGCTCAGGGCCGCGCGCTCGTCGTCCGTCAGCGAGTCTTGCCCAACCGCGAGCCCTTCACGCGCGCCACCGTCGTGCTGCGCGATCCCGACATCCAGGGTCTCGAGCTGAAATACCTCTCCCCGGACGGAACGTGGACGGACCGCTGGGACGCCGACGCCGAGCAGAGCCTTCCCGCGGGGGTCCGGATTCGCTTCGTCACCGCCCGCGGCGGTCGGCTCGAGCCACTGCCGCCGCTCACGGTGTCGCTGCGCGCACTGACGAGCCCGCAACAACAATGAGACGCAACGAGCGCGGCTTCGCGCTGGTCGCGGTCCTGCTCGTCCTGGCGCTGCTCGGGATCGTGGGCGCCGAGTTCGCGTACTCGATGCGCCTGGAGGCCTCGGCGATGCGGAGCTGGAGAGACAGCCTCGCCGCCGCCCATCTGGCCGAGGCGGGCGTGGAGCAAGCGCTGCGTGAGCTGTCCGGCGATTTCGGCGTGGTCGCGGTGGCCGACGACGGCCTCCTCACCTTCTCCACGACCGCCGGCCTGGCGCTGCCACGGCTGCCGCGCACGCGCGTCCGCCTCGGTCCCGGAGAGTTCTCGTATCGCATCACCGACGAGCAGGCGCGGATCAACGTCAACAGTGCGTCGCCCGAGCGCCTGGAGAAGATCCTGCAGTGTCTCGGTGTCGACAAGACCATCCGTGACCCGATCGTCGACTCGATTCTCGACTGGATCGACACCAACGACGAGCATCGGGCCAACGGCGCGGAGAGCGACGACTACTACTTGAAGCTGCCCACGCCCTACCGCGCCCGGAACGGCCCGATGGAGTCGCTCGACGAGCTGCTCCAGATCAAGGGAGTCACTCCCGCGATCTTCGAGGGCACGGGCGGCGGGCCGGGCCTCGCCGAGGCGCTGACCGCCCGGAGTCCCAGGCTTCAGCGATACAACGTCAACACCGTGGGGCCGCTCGTGCTGTGCGGGCTGGGAATAGCCGACGCCCTGATCTCGGAGATCCTCCAGCACCGGCACGAGGCGCCATATCTGACGACGCCGACGACCATGCCCGCCGGAACGGGTTTCAGCATCACCAGCCAGATCTTCCGGATCGAGGCCGAGGGCCTCATCGACGGCCGACCTCGCGCAAGTGTCACGGCAATCGTCGAGAAGCGGGGCCCGTCGGGAGGCGCGACAAGTCCGCTCGTCATCCTCGAATGGTCGGGCATCCGGTGAACGCGGGCCCGGCGGCGGAGACCGAGCCGCGGTTTTGACCAATTTCTTTGCGCCTTTCGCCGATTCGGCTTACTCTAGCCCCCTATGACTTTCAGGTCGCCGCGGCTTGCCTTGGTGCTCCTCGGCGATCGTCTCGTCGCCGCATCGATTCAGGGCACGCGGTGCGAGACGTTCTTCATCGAGTCCGATCAGCCCGCCACCACGCTGCGTGCCGAGCTGGACCAGCGACGGCTCGCCGTTCGCGCCGTGGCGCTCGGGTTGCCGCGCACGGCCGTCACGGTCAAACCCATCGAGCTGCCCGAGGTCGACGGGGAGCTGCGCGACATGGTGCGGTTCGAGCTCGAGCGTCACGTGCCGTTTGCGAGCGACGACGCGTCCTTCGACTTCGCCGCGCTGTCGCCCGATGCGGACGGGGCGGCGACGGGGACGACCGCGAAACGGGTGCTCATCGTCGCGGCAGACCGTCGTGTGGTGGAGGGCGCGCTGCGCCTAGCCGAGGAGACTCGCCTCCGTCCGAGCTCGCTCACCGTCGCCCTCCATGACCTGCAGGCGTTCGTGCCCTCGCGCCAGCGCGGGCACGTCGTGTGGATGCATCGGATCGGAGACCACACGGCGTTGCTGTTCCTGGGGAATGGTCAGATCGTCCTGAGCCGGAGCGTGCCGTCCGCCGACGACGCCGTCATCGCCACCGAGATCGAGCGCAGTCTGGCCGTGGCGCGGTGGCGCGGCGTCGACGCCGTGTGGACGTCCGGTGATGACGACGCCGACCCGAATTCCGCGACGGCGGTCCCGCGGACGTTGCTCGGCGCCCCGGTGACGGCGCCCCCCTACACGTCCCGCGCGCGGGCGCTCCTCGAGCAGATCACCTCGGTGCCGTCCGGAGCCGCTCAGCTCGCCCTGGCCGTGGCCCTCGCCACGCGTCGCGCGCGGGCGCTCCAGCTGCTCCCCGTCCACCTACGGCCCCGCCGCCTCACGCGCCCGCAGCTCGTGGCGCTCGGCGCCGTGGCCGCCGCCGTCGTGCTCGGGATCACCGCGCTGCTCGTCCCGGGGTACCGCGAGAACCGGCGGCTGACGGTGATCAACCGGCGCATCGCGTCGCTGGACGGCGAGGTCCGGGCGGTCGAGCAGACACTCCAGGAGCTCGAGCGCAAGCGGCGACTGCTGACGACGATCCAGTCGGTGGAATCGACCGCGGTGCGACCGTTGCCCGTGCTGCGGGACCTCACGGAGCTGTTGCCCAACGATGCCTGGCTCACCACCGTGTCGCTCGACGCCAAGGGCGTGGAGCTGACCGGGCAGGCCGCGGCCGCGAGCGCTCTCATCCCCCTGCTCGAGAACTCGCCACGGCTGGAGCGCGCGGAATTCGCCTCGCCCGTGACGCGGGGCCGGGACAAGGAGCAGTTTCGCATCCGCGCTTCGTGGGAGATCGCGGCCGCACCGCCGCCGGCCAAGCCCGCACCGCCGCGCGAGGCGCCGCGGCCACGCGCTCCGGGCTCGACGCCGATGATGGAGCCCGGACTCCAACCCCGGCGCCCTCCGGATGCGCCCGCCTCTCCGGGCCTTTTTGTGCCGCGGCCATGATCGGCAACGTATCGGGTCGTGAGCGGATCCTCATCGGCCTCGGCGTCCTGGCCGCGGTGGTCGTCGTCGGGTGGACGTTCGTCGTGCAGCCCATCCGCGACCGCTACCAGTCGGCCGCCGAGCTCACCCCCGTGCGCGAACAGGTCCTGGCGCGGCGCGTCGAGCTGCTGCTGCGGAGGGGGGCCATCACCCGCGAGCTCGACACGACGAATGCGCAGCTGCAGGCGGCCGGCAACCGCCTGCTGTCGACGGCCACACCCGCCGTGGCGGCGTCCGAGCTGCAGAAGCTCACCAAGGAGATGGCCGTCGAGGCTTCGACGGAGATCCGGAGTGAGCGCATCTTGCCGCCGGTGGAGCGTGGCGAGCTGGTCGAGATCCCCGTCGAGATCGCCGTGTCCTGCGAGATCCGTCAGCTCGTCAATCTCCTGTCACGCATGGAGCAAACGCCCAAGATGCTGACGGTCCAGGATCTCAAGGTCCGTGTCGTGAACGTCACGCAGCCCAAGGAGCTGCTGGCCACGATGACCATCTCGGGCTTCATCCTCCCGGGCAAGCCGAAAACTTGATGACCAAGCGGCTGCGCCTCGTGACCGTCCTGTTCGCCGGGATCGCGCTCGTGCTCGGGGTGATCATCGCCAGGGAGCTGACGGCTCGGCCGCCGCGACCTGCGGCGCCGCGGGCCCAGCCGGCCGCGACGACCGTCGCGCCGTCCGCGCCGGCGGCACCGGCGCCTCCCCCGGCGGGCGGCGCGGGCAATTACGGGGTGATTGCGAGCCGTAACCTCTTCAGTCCCACGCGCACCGAAGCCCCACCGGCGCCTGCCCCGGCGCCGGTCGTGAATCTTCCGAAGCCGAACCTCTATGGGGTCATTTTTCAGGAGGCGGGTCCGGTCGCGTACCTCGAGGACCCGGTGACGAAGCGGGTCGCCCGCTATCGAATTGGCGACGCGGTCGCCGGGGGAACCCTGAAGTCGATCGACAGCGACAGCGTCGTCCTGTCACGCCCGGACGGTCAGATCGCCGTCCGCCTGCACGATCCGACGCGGCCGCGTCCCGCCGCGCCCCCGGCCGCCGCGCCGACGCCCGGAGCTCCGATGCCCGGAGGCGCGACCCCGATACCCACGATGCCCACGCCGCGCACACCGACGGTCTTTCCGCCGCAGGGACTCGCCCCCGGGGGGACGCCTTCGGCTCCGGCAGCGGTCTCCCGCCGACCCCTTCCACCGAGCGTCCTCGGACGCGTTCCCCCCCAGCCGACCGATGCGCCGACGCCACGGTGATGTAGCTGCGGCTGTTGTCCTGGTGTCATTCCTCGCCGCCTGCGCGACGCCGCCGAAGCCGACGCCGACGCTGCGCGCGCCTGCCCCCGTCGTCACCGCACCCGCGTCGTCCGCGCCGCCTACCGAGGCCTCGCCGCCACCGGTCGCGATCGGTCCGCGGACGATCGAGCCAGCCGAGCGCGCCCCGCGGGCGCCCCGACGCGAGCCGACGCCGCCACCGCCGACGGTGCCGCCCACGCCCACCGCCCAGCGGGGGCGGTTCGTCGTCCTGAACTTCGACAACGCCGACATCGAGACGGTCGTGCACGCGGCCAGCGAGATCGTCGGCTTCAACTACGTGCTCGCGCCCGACGTTCGCGGCAAGGTCACCGTCCAGACATCGGGACGCATTCCTCAGGAAGACGTGTTTGGCGTGCTGCTCGCCATTCTGGAAGTCCACGGCTTCACCGCGGTGCGATCGGGCAACCTCTACAAGATCGTGAAGCTCGAGGGCGCGCGCGAGCGGGCGGTACCGCTCATCGTCGGCGACGCGGCCGATCCTTCGCGCAGCGCGGACGAGGTCATCACGCAGATCGTCCCCGTCCGCTACGCCTCGGTCGCGGACCTCAGCTCGCTGCTTCGCCCCCTCATCTCGACCCGGGGCGCGCTGATCGCCCACCGCGAGACGAACGTCCTCGTCATCACCGATACCGCCTCGAACATCCAGAAGCTCCTGGAGATCGTGGCGGTGGTGGACGTCGAGGTCGCGCTCGATGAGCTGGCCATCATTCCGCTCCGGTTCGCGGATGCCGCCGACCTCGCCAACATCCTCAACCAGCTGTTCACCAGCAGCCGGCTGCGACGCGCGATGGGCGCGCCGGGGGGTCCCGGCGTCCCGGGGATTCCCGGCGCCCCGGCGGCGCCCGCCCCGGCGCTGGTCCCGGGAGCCGTACCCGGCCTACCGAGCACGACGACGACGGGAGCGGCGGGGGCCGATCGCGGACCTCTGATCATCGCCGAGCGTCGATCGAACTCGCTGATCGTCTACGCGCGGCGGCAGGAGCTCGACACGATCCGTCGACTCATCAGCCAGCTCGACGTCAACATCTACGGGGGTCGTCGGGTGTTCGTCTACTACGCCGAGAACACGAAGTCGAAGGACCTAGCCGCGACCCTCAACTCGATTTACGGAGCACCCACCACGGGCGGCACCGGCGCCACCACCCCGACCACCCCCGGACGGACGCCCACCTCCCCGTTCGGTGGGCCGCCACCTCCCACGACCGCGCCCGTCGGAGCCAGCCCGACCGGGGGGGCCCTGGGCACGCTGTCGGAGGTCGGGGTCCTCGAGGGGCAGGTCCGGTTCATCGCCGACGAGACGACGAACGCCGTCATCGTGCTGACGTTTCCCCGCGTGTGGACCGAGATCGAGACCACCATCAGACAGCTCGACAAGATGCCCCGGCAGGTGCTGATCGAAGTGCTGGTTGCCGAGATCGTGCTCACCGACGCCACCAGTCTCGGGCTGGACTGGGCCATCAGGAACGGGAGGTTCAACTTCGCCAATCTGGCGTCGGGGGGCCCACCGGTCCCGCTCGGTGGCTTGCCCATCAACTCCTCGGTGCAAGTACCACTCACCCCCGGCCTCACCGCGTTCACGTTCGCGGCCAATGAGTTCCTGGCGATCCTGAATGCGCTCGCCGCCGAGAGTCGTGTCAACGTGCTCTCGAACCCGCACATCTTGACGTCGGAGAACAAAAAAGCCGTCATCAACGTCTCCCAGTCCGTCCCGATCATCACCAGCCAGCAGGCCGCGCTCGGCGGGATCGGAGGGGCGACGACGACCTCCGTGGGCACCCAGACCGTCGAGTACCGGGACGCGGGCGTCATCCTGACCGTCACGCCGCGGATCGGCGAGCAGGGCACGGTGGCGCTCGACGTCAAGCAGGAGGTCAACTCGATCGGCGCCAACCAGCCGCCGACCAATTCCCCGATCATCAACAAGCGTGAGGCCGAGACGTCGGTCATCCTCTCGAACAATCAGACGCTCGTGCTCGGCGGGCTCATCCAGGACACCTTGAAGACCTCGGAGAGCGGGATCCCGTTCATGAAGAACATCCCGCTCCTCGGATATCTCTTCGGCACGAAGCAGCGGCAGATAGAGAAGACCGAGCTGCTCATCCTCATCACGCCGCGCGTCATCATCACCGCCGCGGAGGCCGCGCGGATCACCGAAGACACGCGCAAGGCGACGCCCGAGCTGGACGACACGTTCCGGCGCGCTCCACGTCCTCCATCGTCGACGCCGCCGCCCGTGGCGCCGCCACGCGCCCTGCCGGCCCCACCGCCGGTCGTCGAGCCCCCCGCGGCGCCGCCCACGCTTCCGTCGCGCTAGGCGACACGACGGGGCCTGGCGGGCCACCTGGCGATTCTTCCCCCTGAGCCGCCGAGGCAGACCGCCGGCGGGCGTGGATAGGCGAACCCGCCTCGTCGCGACCGCGGTGCTGTGTGTGGCGGCCATCGCCGGTTGCCGCACCGCCGCGGCTCCCGATCCGGCCCGCGTGGAGGCGCTGTCCCCGCAGCTGGGCCAGCTCCTGCTCGTCGGCTTTCGTGGCGTCGAGGCCGACGCCGATGCCGATCTCGAGCCGCTCCTCTGTCGCGCGCGCGTCGGCGGCATCCTGCTCTTCGCCCGCAACCTCGTCGATCCCGCCCAGGTCGCGCGCCTGACCGGCCGCGCCCGCGACCACGCCCATCGCTGCGGTGAGCCGCGGATCTTCGTGGCCGTCGACGCGGAGGGCGGACGGGTCATGCGCCTCGGGCCCGCCGCCGGCTACACCCCCACGCTGTCCGCGGAGGAGCTCGGCGGCAGCAACGACCTCGTCCTCGCCGAGCTCGAGGCGCTCCGCATCGGCACGATGCTCCGTGGCGCCGGCATCAACTGGAACCTGGCGCCGGTCGTCGACGTGGGCTACAACCCCGCGAACCCCGTGATCGTCGGCTATCAGCGCAGCTTCGGCGCCGATCCCCAGCGCGTGGTCGCGTTCGCCACCGCCTGGATCGGCGGGATGCACGCGGCGGGCGTCCTCACCGCGCTGAAACACTTTCCCGGCCACGGCTCGAGCTTCGGTGATTCCCACCATGGCTTCGTCGACGTGACGGAGACCGCAGATCCGGCCGTCGAGCTCCTGCCCTATCGCGACCTGATCGCCACGGGGCTGGCCGATAGCATCATGACGGCGCACGTGTTCAATCGCCGTCTCGATCGCCGGTATCCGGCGACCCTGTCGGCGCCGACGATCACCGGTCTGCTTCGCGAGCAGCTCGGCTTCCAGGGCGTCGTCATCAGCGACGACCTGCGCATGGGCGCGATCGAGCAGCGCTACGGGGTCGAGGACGCCGCGGTGCGGACGCTGCTGGCCGGTGTCGACATGGTCCTCATCGCCGACGACCGACTCCCGGACGGTCGATCCGCGGCCGAGGTGACGCTGGCCGCTCTGCGACAGGCACTGGCCGACGGCCGGCTGCCGCTCGACCGCGCGTCGACCGCCCTCGCGCGCGTGCACGCGCTCCGGAGCCGACTCTAGAGACGCCGCCGCTAGCGAATCCTGTACAGGGCGTCTTCATCGGTTCCCAGGACCTTCACGAACCGCGCATCGCTCTCCAGGTACCGATGGAGTTTCGGCTGGCCCCGCTTCTCGATCAGCACGTAGGAGGCGCGGAAGTCCCGCGTCAGGACGTCATAGGTCGCGATCGACTCGGCCGTGCACCGCGTCGACGCGCAGGTGAAACCGCTGGCCCCGGCGAAGGCGAGGAAGTGATTCTTCCAGTAGAGTCCCGGGTCGTATGCGTATTCGAAGATCGGATCCATGCCGCTGACGTAATAGGACCTCGTATTCCAGAAGAACAGGTGCGGGAACATCCCCCGGTGGACGTTGAAGACGATCTCGCCCGGTCGCGCGTGTTCCTGGAGCCACAACGAAGCCGCCTTGAAGCGGCCCGGACGGTACGCCGCGGCGGCGGCGTCCACATACGTCTCGAATCGTGCGGTAGCGCTTCCGGGCGATCAACCAGATGAGATATCCCAGCGCCACGACCGTGAGCGCCGTGATGGGGACGAGCTGGTCGGCGAAGTCGTGCCAGGTGAAGGGATACAGCTCGACACCAAACGACAGCGGCGTGCGCTCCCACAGACGGGCCACCCGAGTTCCAGCCTCCGGAGCGCGAGGTAGACGAGCCCCAGCGTGAGGACCATGGTCACGTAGGCGCCGATGGAGATCCCTTTCACCAGATCGTCGAACGACGTGAGGGGGAGGAGAAGGACGTGGAACCCGTACCAGAGATCCGCGGCGTATGTCTTGATCACCGAGTACTGCGCCCAGGGAAAAGCGGTCTGGAACACGCCGCCCCGGCGATAGAGCCACGCGTGCCGGACATGGTAGAAGCTGTCGACGTCGGCGGAGCTTGCAATCGGGAATGGACGACGAAGGCGAACGCGGCGAACGTACCGAGTACAACGGCGACGTTCAGACCCGGGAATCGCGCTCGGGATCGCGGCTCACGCCGGATGCGCTGCGCCCTCGCTCGAGGGTCAAAGAGTGAGCATCAAGCACCCAGGAAGCGCGTGACGTCTGCCCGCGATGGCAATGACGCCTGGGCGCCGCGCCGGGTGCAGGCGAGCGCCGCACTCGCGTTCGCAAACCGGAGCGCTTCGCCAAGGGCCATACGTTCACCGAGCGCGACGGCGAAGGCGGCGTTGAAGGCGTCGCCGGCGGCCGTCGTATCGACCACGGCCACCTGGGCGCCCGGGACGTGGACCACACGGTCGGCGGCCACGAGGAGCGCGCCGTCGCCGCCGAGCGTCACGATGACCGTGCCGCCGCCACGAGCACGGAGCGTCCGTGCCGCCTCGGTGGCCGACGCGGGATCGGTCACCGCGAGGCCGCTGAGCCTCGCGGCTTCGCCGGCGTTCGGCGTGAGATAGTCCACGGTGCGCCATACGTCCAGGGGCTCCTCGGGCACCGGCGCCGGGTTCAGGATCGTCACCACTCCCCGACGCCGCGCCTCCTGCAAGACCCAGATCACGGTTTCCAGCGGCGTTTCGAGCTGACACATGACGACGTCGGCCCAGGCCACGGCCGCCGCATGCCGACGAACCATCTCGACGTCCAGGCGACGGTTGGCGCCGGGCGCCACCGCGATCTGGTTGCGACCCTCCGCGTCGACGACGATCAACGCCGTACCGGTAAGGGCCTCGCTCGTCGATGCGACCCCCGTGACGTCGATGCCCTCGGACCCGAGCGCGTCGCGGATGGCGCGGCCGGACGCGTCGTCGCCCAGGCAGGCAATGAGGCGTACCTCGGCGCCCAGGCGGCGCGCGGCCACGGCCTGGTTCGCGCCTTTGCCGCCGTGGTTCACGAGCAGCGTCCCGCCCGTCACCGTCTCTCCGGGCACCGGGAGCCGGGGCAGCGCGACGGTGAAGTCGACGTTGGCCGAGCCCACGACGAGGACCCGACTCACCGGCGTCCCCCCGCGCACAGGCGCCCGAGGAACATCTCGAGGAAGCGCGGCGCGTCGACCGTGCGCGCGATCCGGCAGTTCGGCGTCCCCGAAGCGCGACGCGTCTCACCGTCGGGGCCGACGATGATTCGCGCGCGCTCCCAGCCGACGAGACCGGCGTCGATCGCCACACCGACCGCCAGCGGATCGTGCAGGGCGATGCCCGGGTCGCCGTACTCGTGGTCGACCCGAAAGGCGTGCGCGGTGAACGAGGCGACGCGATCGGCGAGTGGCCCCGCGGACCGCGCGAGCGCGGATACCAGATGCTCGCGGGTGAGCCACGCCTGACGCGTGGCGTCGAGCGGCACCAGGTCCAGCGGCAGCCCGGCCCGGAACACGCGGTCGGCGGCCTCGGGATCCACGTGCGCGTTGAACTCCGCCGTCGGGGTGATGTTGCCCGGCACGTCGACGGCGCCGCCCATGACGACCACGCGCCCGACCGACGCCACGCGCGCGGCATCGGCCTCGAGCGCCACGGCGAGATTGGTGAGCGGCCCCAGGGCGACGAGAGTCAGGGCACCGCCGTGGCGGGCGGCCGTCTGCACGATGAGATCCGCCGCCCGGGGTCGCACGTCGTCGACCGGCAACGGATCGTCGCGCTCGGCCGGCCAGTCGGCCAGGTCGCCGAGCCCATCGGCGCCGTGATAGTGCTCCGCGGTCACCAGCGGACGCGCCAGCGGGGCGGCCGCGCCCACGCCCACCCGCGGTCGTGGGGACGGGCGGCGAAGCGCCAGCAGCCGGTCGAGGTTGCGCGTGGCCGTCGTGACCGGCACGTTTCCGGCGACCGTGGTCACCACCTCCACGGCGACCTCGGGCGATCCCCAGGCCAGCAGCAGGGCGAGCGCGTCGTCGATACCAGGGTCCGTGTCGATGAGGATCGGAATCACGGGATCTCCTCCAGATGGCCCCGCATCTCAAGGCCGGATGCTAGAATGAGCCCAATCACCTTCGGGAGGAGGTATCGCATGGATATCGAGATCCTGTACTGCAGCGAGTGAAACTATCTGCCCCAGGCCTCCAGTCTGCAGGCCGCCATCAAGAACAAGTACGGCTTCACCGCCAGCCTGAGGGAAGGCGTCGGCGGCATCTTCGAGGTCTCGATCGACGGCCGGACCGTCTATTCGAACCAGACGACGTATCGGTTTCCCGAGAACGAGGAGATCTTCACCCAGATCGACCAGGCTAAGAAGTAGCACTCCGCTCGAGCTCCTCCCGAAAGCGGGGATGGGCCACGGCCGTCAACGCCGTGGCCCGCTCTCGCGCGCCCAGGCCACGCAACCGTGCCGCTCCGAACTCCGTCACCACCCAGTCCGTCAGGAAGCGCGGCGTGGTCACCGCGGCCCCGGCCCCGAGCCCGGGCACGATCCGCGAGACGCTGCCGTCACGCCCTGTCGACGGCAGCGCGATGATCGAGGCGCCACCGCGAGAGCGCCTAGCGCCCAGCACGAAGTCGAACTGTCCGCCGATTCCCGCGACCTGGCGGCCGCCGACGCTCTCCGCCGTCACCTGCCCCGTGAGATCGATCTCGAGCGCCGAGTTGACGGCGACGAACCGGTCGAGCTGCGCCACGAACGCGGGGTCGTGCACCAGCTCGGAGGTCTCCATGTCGATCAGCGGATTGTCGTGGACGAAATCGAAGAGCCGGCGCGTTCCCATGACCTCGCCGATCTCGATGCGGCCGCGGCGCACGCGCTTGGCCGAGCCGTCCACGACGCCGCGCTCCACGAGGGCCACCGCGGCATCGACGAGCAACGAGTGCAGGGCGAGCCGCCGGTGGTCACCGAGCGCTTCGAGGACGGCTTGCGGGATGGCGCCGATTCCCACCTGCACGGTCGCGCCATCGGGGACGATCGCGGCGACTGCGCGACCGATCGCGCGCTCGACGTCGCCGACGGCCGGCGCCGGATACGTGAGCAGCGGCTCGTCGGCCTCGACCCAGGCGTCGATCTGACTCCGGTGCAGGCTCGCGTTGCCGCGTGTCCTCGGCATGTTCGGGTTGACCTGCGCGATCACCAGGGGCGCGCGCCGGGCCGCCGGCAGGGACACGCTCACCGACACGCCGAGACTCAGGTAGCCGTGCGCGTCCGGCGGCGCGCAGTGCACGAGGACACAGTCGGGAGCCCAGCGGCCGTCGCGGTTGAACTCGGTGACGAGATCGAAGTATCGCATCGGCACGAAGTCGACACGCGCGCCGGCCGCGGCCAGCCGTGGCGACATGTGCCAGGTGGCGATACGCAGCGGCGACGCCTCGGGCCGGACGAACGGAAAATTCCCGAGATGGATGCCGCCGAGCAGCGTGAGCCCGCCGAGACGCTCGGCCTGACGGCAGATCTCGGCGACGAGCGCGACCGGCTCGCCGCACCCCGGCGGCAGCAGGACACGCATGCCGGGCCGGAGCCGGCCGACCGCTTCGTGCATGGTGGTCCGAGCGTACGCGCGCGGCATGAATGGCAGTAGGAGCGCAGCGGCGCCCGGCCACACGAGGCGACGCTTCAATGGCTCCGCAGTAGGAGCGGAGCGGCGCCCGGCAATGCGAGGCGACGCTTCAATGGCTCCGCAGTAGGAGCGGAGACACGAGGCGACGCTTCAATGGCTCCGCAGTAGGAGCGGAGCGGCGCCCGGCGATGCGAGGCGACGCTTCAATGGCTCTTGGGTAGTTATACCCGATGGCGGGATAGAATGGCGCCATGAAAAGAGGCTCGGTGATTGTCTCGCTATTGCTGCTCGCATTGGTCCTGGGTGGATGCGTGAGCGGAGCGCCCTCGGGCGGCGGCGCCGGTGGCGCTCGGTGTCTGAGCCGCCCCGACACCTCGGGAACGCAGCCGCTCATCTATTTGATGTGCATCCAGACCGGATGAGAGGCCGGAGCGATGCGCCGGATCGCGCTGGTGACGGGCGGCGGGCGAGGCATCGGGCGTGAGATTGCGCTGGCCTTCGCGCGCGAAGGGCTGTCCGTGGCCGTCGCCGCCCGCGATCATGCCCGTGTCGCCGAGACGGCCGAGGCGATCCGCGGCCTCGGGGTCGAGAGTCTCGCCCTCGAGCTGGACGTCACCGACGGCGCGATGGTCGGCGACGTGTGCGCGCGGGTCGGGGCGGAGCTCGGAGCGATCGACGTCCTCGTCAACAACGCCGGGATCGCGGAGTCGGCGTCCTTTGGCCGCACGGACCCGGCGCTCTGGGAGCGTCACCTGCGCGTGAACGCCACCGGTCCGTACCTGTGCACCCGCGAGGCGCTGCCCGGCATGCTGGCGCGGGGCTGGGGACGCGTGATCAACGTCGCCTCGCTCGCCGGTCTCTACGGATCGGCCTACGTCACCGCGTACACCGCCTCCAAGCACGCGCTGGTCGGTCTCACGCGGGCCCTCGCCGCCGAGGTGGGGGGCAAGGGCGTGACCGTCAACGCGATCTGCCCCGGCTACGTCGCCACGGACATGGTGTGGAACGGCGCGCGCAACGTCGCCGCCCGGACCGGCAAGTCGTTCGAGGACGCCGTCGCCGCGATGGCGCGCATGAACCCCGGGGGCCGGCTCATCGAGCCCGCCGAGGTGGCCGCCGTCGCCGTGAAGCTCCTGTCGGACGACACGACCAACGGCAACTCGATCGTCCTCGACGGGACATAGCGGCCCGACGGCAGGAGAAGCGATGAAACGCGTCAAGCACGCGCTTCCGCTGGCACGCTGGCCCAGCCGCGAGGAAGCGCAGCGGTCGTTGCTCTATTCGCCGATACCCATCGGCCGGCGCCTCGTGGCCGAGCAGCGGACGTGGGTGCCGGCGATGGTTCCATGGCGGGCGACCGGGGACGGCTTCGTCACCCCGGAGGTCCTCGACTGGTACGCGCGCTTCGCGCGTGGGCAGCCCGGCGTGCTCGTGGTGGAAGCCACCGGCATTCGCGACGTCCGCAGCGGCCCCCTGCTCCGGATCGGCGACGATCGGTTCATTCCCGGGCTGCGGGCACTGGTGGACGCGGTGCGGGAGGAAAGCCAGGGGCACACCCGGCTCTTCATCCAGGTCATCGACTTTCTCACCGTGCGCCGGCGCCCGGCGCCCGAGGCCTTCTTCTCCCGCCATCTCGTGGTCGACACGGGGCTGCGCGAGCGCCTCGCCGCGGCCCTCGGCGAGGCACGATGGCGAGACACGCCGGACGCCGAGGTGCGGTCCCGGCTCGTCCGCGACCGCCCGCTGGCCGATGCGGTGCTCACGTCGCGCGATCTCGAGGCGCTCGACTACGGCTATCGCGAGCGGGTCTGGGATCTGGACCTGCCCCACATCCGCGACCTGCCGCGGGTGCTGCCCGGGCTCTTCGCGGAGGCGGCGCGGCGGGCGCGCGACGCCGGCTTCGATGGGGTCGAGCTGCACTACGCGCATGCGTACACGATGGCGTCGTTCCTGTCCCGCTTGAACGTGCGCGACGATGGGTACGGCCAGACGCGTGGCGGCCGGATGCGACTACCGCTCGAGGTGCTCCAGGCCGTGCGCGCGTGCGTTGGCGAGGACTACGTGGTCGGCATTCGCTATCTCGGCGACGACGTCGTCGCGGGGGGCAGCGACCTCGAGGACGCGGTGGCGTTCGGCACGTGGTTCGCCGACACCGGCGCCGATTACCTGTCCATCTCGAAGGGGGGACGCTTCGAGGACGCGCGACAGCCCAAGGTCGGCGAGGCCGTCTATCCCTACACCGGCGAGTCGGGATACGAGTGCATGCCGACGGTGCTCTCCGACGAGCGCGGACCGTTCGGACGCAACGTGCCGCTGGCCGCCGCCATCCGTCGCGCCGTGCGCGCGGCCGGTCACACGATACCCGTCGTGACGAGCGGCGGCATCACGACGTTCGACCAGGCCGAGGCCATTCTCGCGCGCGGCGAGGCCGACATCGTCGCCGCCGCCCGCCAGAGCCTCGCCGATCCCGATTGGTTCCTCAAGATTCGTCTGGGGCTCGGGGGTCTGGTGCGCCGCTGCGAGTTCACCAATTACTGCGAAGGCCTCGACCAGCGACACAAGCAGGTGACCTGCAAGCTGTGGGACCGCGACTTCACGCCCGGCGACGAGACCGTGCGCCTCGCAAGCGACGGCAAGCGGCGGCTCAACGCTCCGCCGTGGCGGCCACCGGTGGCAGTGCGAGGTGAGCCGCGGTCCAGCGGCGAGCCGAGCCTTTCAGTGACCGAAATCGTGCGAGGTGAGCCGCGCTCGGGCGGCGAGCCGAGCGGTGAAATGATCGAAGGTCGACCCAAGGGGACATGATGCCGCTCGAGCAAGAGCTCAACGACCGCCTGACCCGGGCGATCAAGGACAGGGACATGCAGACGGCGGACGTCCTTCGCATGGTCAAGAGCCGCCTGCAGGAGCGGCGGACGGCCAAGGGATTCTCCGGTCAGGTGGACGACGCCCTGGTCCTGGACGTCATCGGCGCCTATCGCAAGCAGCTCCAGAAGGCGCTCGCCGAGTACGACAAGCTCGGTGAGCGCGGCGCCGCCCAGGCGACGCAGCTCCGCTTCGAGATCGCGCTCTGCGAGGGGTATCTCCCCAGGGGGCTCGACGACGCGACGTTGCGCGCGCTCGTCCGGGAGCGCCTGCAGACGCTCGGCATCGCCGATCCCAAGCAGGTCGGCCGGCTCGTCGGCGACATCATGAAGACCCACAAGGGCCAGGTGGATGCCGCCGACGTCAAGCGCATCGCCGAGGAGCTGCTCCAGGGCTGATGCCGCCGCGGCGGCGGACCCGGCGTCACCCGCTCCGCACCGCTCTCGTCCTCGTCGGTCTCGTCGTCCTCGCCCTGATCGCGTGGGAGGCGTCGACGTGGCCGGACGTCCGGGCGATCACGCGGCGCAACCCGCCGACGACGGCCTTCATCGAGCGTTATCGCGCCGGACAGCGCGCGGCCGGCCGCGAGGACCGCGTGCAGCACCGGTGGGTGCCGTACGCGGCCATCGCCCCGAGTCTCAAGCGGGCCGTCCTCGTGGCCGAGGACATCAACTTCTTCTCGCACCACGGGTTCGACGTTGGTGAGATGCGCAGCGCGGTGAACAAGGCCCTGGAAGACGGCGGAGCGCCCCGGGGCGCCTCGACCATCACCCAGCAGCTCGCCAAGAACCTGTGGCTCTCGCCGTCGCGCAACCCGCTGCGCAAGCTGAAGGAGGGAACGCTGACCTGGCAGCTCGAGCGGACGCTCCCGAAGCGCCGGATCTTCGAGCTCTATCTCAACGTGGCGGAGTTTGGTCCCGGCCTCTACGGGGTGGAGGCGGCCAGCCGGCGATACTTCGCCAAACCCGCCTCCGAGCTCGACGACGACGAGGCCGCCGCGCTCGCCGCCAGTCTCCCCTCGCCGACGACCTGGCATCCGGGCTCCACCAGGCCCGGCTACCGACGTCACCTCGAGTCGATCAAGCGCCGGATGGCGAAGGCCACGTTCCTCACCGGCCAGATCTGAGGCGCGCGCCCCACGTCAACGTCAGCGCAGACGCGGAGTGAAGTTCTTGAGCGACACGTACTGATTGGGTAACGGCAGCTCCCACCCCTGCTCCCAGGCGGCGTGCAGCGTCCAGTAGGGATCGTAGAGATGGCCGCGGGCGAGCACGCAGAGGTCGGCGCGGCCCGCGGCGATGATGCTGTTGACGTCGGCGTGGGAGGCGATGGCGCCGACCGTCATCGTGGGAATTCCCGCCTCGTGACGGATGCGATCGCTGAACGGCGTCTGATACAGGCGCCCGTAGACCGGAACCGCGTCGGCGACGGTCTGGCCGGCGGACACGGTCACGATGTCACACTCCCAGGTCTTCAGCAGTCGCGCCACCTCGACCGCCTCGTCGACGGTGAAGCCTCCCGCCGCCCAGTCGGTCGCCGAGATCTTCACCGACATCGGCTTCGCCGCGGGCCAGACTGCCCGCACCGCCCCGAGAACCTCGAGGGGGTAACGCGCCCGGTTTGCGAGCGAGCCACCGTACTCGTCGGTCCGCCGGTTGGTCAGCGGCGAGAGAAAGCTCGCCAGCAGATACCCGTGGGCGACGTGCAGCTCGAGCAGGTCGAAACCCGCCGCCTCGGCCATGCGGGCGGCCCGGACGAAGTCGTCCCGCACGCCGTCCATGTCTTGCCGGGTCATCGCGCGCGGGACCTGGCCGTGCGGCAGGAACGGAATCGGCGAGGCGGAGATGAGCGGCCAGTTGCCGTGGGACAGCGGCTCGTCGATCCCTTCCCAGAGTCGCCGCGTCGAGCCCTTGCGTCCGGCGTGGGCCAGCTGCAGCCCGATGGCGGCGCGGCTCTGCGCGTGCACGAAGTCCACGATGCGCCGCCAGGCGACGACGTGCTCGGGCTTGTACATCCCCGTGCAGCCGGGGCTGATCCGGCCCTCGCGGCTGACGTCGGTCATCTCGGCGAGCACGAGCGAGGCCCCGCCCATGGCGCGGCTCGCCAGATGCACGAGGTGCCAGTCGTTCGGGGTCCCGTCCTCCGCGGAGTACTGGCACATCGGTGAGACGACCACGCGGTTGGACAGCACGAGGTCGCGCAGGCGGAAGGGCGTGAACATCGGCGGCGGGGGCGGCTCGCCGCGCCCCATTTCGGTCACCGAAGGGCTCGGCTCGCCGCCCGAGCGCGGCTCACCTCGCACGATTTCGGTCACCGAAGGGCTCGGCTCGCCGCCCGAGCGCGGCTCACCTCGCACTGCCACCTGGAGCGAGGACTGCTCGGCGCACCAGCGGTCGACGGTCTCCACGAACTTCGCGTCGCGGACCTTGAGGTTCGCGTGGGTGACGCGCAGGCTCCGCGTCAGCAGGCTGAACGCGAACTGGATCGGCTCGAGCCGACCATGGTACCGCTCGGTCTGCTCGAACCATTCGAGGCTGACCTGTGCGGCGCGTTGCAGGCTCTCGACTTCCGGGCGCCGCGCGGCTTCGTACGCGGCGAGCGCGGGCGCGACGTCGCCGTGGGTCATGAGCGCCCGGGCCAGGGCGATCGCGTCGTCGATGGCGAGCTTGGTGCCGGAGCCGATCGAGAAGTGGGCGGTGTGCGCGGCGTCTCCCACCAGCACGGCGTTGCCGTGCGACCAGCGCGCGTTCCGGATCGTGGGGAAGTTGCGCCACAGAGAGCGGTTCTTGAGCAAGCGGTGCCCGGACAGCTCGCGCGCGAAGAGCTTCTCCGCGAAGGCCAGGGTGTCGTCCTCGGTCGCGTCGGTCAGCCCGGCGCGCCGCCACGTCTCGTCCGTCGTCTCCAGGATGAACGTCGAGTCGGTCGCGTTGTAGCGGTAGGCATGCACGCGCCAGAGGCCGTGCTCGCTCTCCTTGAAGAGAAACGTGAACGCCGGAAACGGAAAGGTCGTCCCCAGCCAGACGAACTTGTTCGGGCGCACGTCGATGGTCGGCCGGAAGTGCTCGGCGTGGTGACTGCGGACCACACTGTTGACGCCGTCGGCCCCCAGGATCAGGTCCGCGTCGGCGAAGGCCGACAGGTCGGTGACCTCGCGCTCGAACTCGAAGCGCACTCCCAGGTCGACGCCGCGACGCCGCAGAATGTCGAGCAGCCGTTGACGCGAGAGCCCCGAGAATCCGTGCCCGGTCGAGGTCAACACCTGACCCTGGTAATGGATGTCGATGTCGTCCCAGTGGGCGAAGCTCGCCACGATGGCCCCGTACGTCTCGTGGTCGGCCTCGGCGAAGTGGTCCAGGGTCGCGTCCGAGAACACCACGCCGAAGCCGAAGGTGTCGTCGGGCCGGTTGCGCTCGACGACCGTCACTTCGTGAGCCGGATCGGCCTTCTTCATGAGCAGGGCGAAGTAGAGTCCCGCCGGCCCACCGCCGATGCTGACGATCTTCATCCCGAGGAATTGTAGCCCGATGCCCGCGCCTGCCGTTCGGGCGGAATGCCCGGATCGCGCCCGTGATGTCTGGAATATTGCGACGCCACGCCTGGCAGACCGTGTGCACCGTGGCCGAGGCGGTAGAATGACCCTGCCAAGGAGGACCCGCCCATGACGCGCCTTTCCCTGACCGCTGCTCTGCTCGTCGCGCTCCTGCTGCCCGTATCGGCCGCCGTGGCTCAGGTCACCAGCGCCGACGGCGACAAGCTCGGCAAGGTGAGCTTCCAGACGTCGTGCACGCCCCCGGCCCAGGCGCACTTCACGCGGGGCGTGGCCATGCTGCATTCCTTCTGGCTGGACGCGGCGATCAAGGAGTTCACGGAAGCCGCGCAGGTCGATCCCACCTGCGGGATCGCGGGCTGGGGCGTCGCGATGGCCTGGATGGGCAATCCCCTCGCCGCGCCGCCGAGCGCGCGGGGCCTCAAGGAGGGCTGGGCGGCCGTGGAAAAGGCCAAGACCATCGGCAGCAAGACGCAGCGCGAGCGCGACTGGGTCGCCGCCATCGAGATCATCTACAAGGACGCCGACAAGGTCGACCACCGGACCCGCGCGACCGCCTATGAAAAGGCCATGGAACAGCTCAGCGCGCGGTATCCTGACGATCGCGAGGCCGCGGTGTTCTACGCGCTGGCGCTGAACATGACGCTCAATCCCAACGACAAGACGTACGCCAACCAGCTCAAGGCGGCCGCCATCCTCGAGAAGGTGTTCGCCGAGCAGCCCCAGCACCCGGGCGTGGCGCACTACCTGATCCACAGCTACGACTTCCCGCCCATCGCCAGCAAGGGAGTGACCGCCGCGCGGAGGTACGCGAGTATCGCGCCGGCGGCGCCCCATGCCCAGCACATGCCGTCGCACATCTTCACGCGGGTGGGCTCGTGGCAGGAGTCCATCGATTCCAACCGCGCCTCGGCCCGGGCGGCTCAGGAGGCCCTCAAGGACAACACGATCGGGCTGCGCTCCTACGAGTCGCTGCATGCCTACGACTACATGATGTACGCCTTCATGCAGCTCGCGAAGGACCGCGAGGCCAAGGCCCTCATGGACGAGGTCGTGGCCACGCGCAAGCTCAACGTCGATCACTTCGCCGGCGCGTTCGCGCTCGCGGCGATCCCCGCGCGCTACACGCTGGAGCGCGGGCGCTGGGCCGATGCGGCGGCGCTGTCGCTGACGCCGAGCGATCTCGGGTGGGACAAGTTCCCGCAGGCCGAGTCCATCACCTGGTTCGCCCGCGGCATCGGCGCGGCCCGGAGCGGCAACGTGGCCGACGCCAGGCAAAGCCTGGCGCGGATCGAGGCGCTGCGCGACACGTTGCGGGCGGCCAAGAACACGTACTGGGCCGAGCAGAGCGAGAACCAGCGGCTCGCGGTGGCCGGGTGGATCGCCCGGGCCGAAGGCAAGAACGAGGAGGCGGTCGCCCTCATGCGGCAGGCCGCCGACCGCGAGGACGCGACCGAGAAGCATCCCGTCACGCCAGGAGCCTTGTTCCCCGCCCGCGAGATGCTGGCGAACCTGCTGCTCGATCTGGGACAGCCGGGGCCGGCGCTCGTGGAATTCGAGCGGTCGCAGAAGAGCGATCCGAATCGCTTCCGCAGCCTTGCCGGCGCCGCTCGCGCCGCGGAGCTGGCGGGCGACCGTGACAAGGCCCGCGGCTTCTACGCGAAGCTCACCGCGCTCGCCGCAACCGCCGACACCGAGCGCCCCGAGCTGACCCAGGCCAAGGCCTTCAAGTAGGGCGGGTTTCGTCCCCCGCCCTACGGGAGAAAGGAGAGGTCGACCATCTTGTCGATGGGGACCTTCGTCTTCATCCAGTCACGGGCGATGAAGAAATCCTGGAGCACGTTCAGGTCCTCGACGCGGAGCCGCCCATCGGGAGCGATATAGAAGGGAAACGAGGCCTTCACCGCCTCCACCGGCACCTTGGTGTGCCTGGCCACGATGGCCAGGACGTCGGGATCTTTCAATCCCTTCTCGTTGTAGTAGCGCGCGCCCTTGAGGTATGCGGCGAGGAACTCGCGGGCAATCCTGGGACGCTCGCGGGTGAACTTGTCGGAGTAGATGAAGAGCCCGGCCTGGAACGTCGCGATCGCCTTGATCGTCTCCGGCTGGACGAACCGGACACCCACGCCGAGCGCCTCCGCGCGAGCGCCCCACGGCTCCGGCCCCCAGAAGGCGTCGACGGCCTTCGACCCGAGCGCCTTCACGCCGTCGGGATAGCTCAGGTACGTGACGTTCAGGGCGTCGTAGTTGAGCCCGACGTCCTCCATCATCTTCGCCAGGAAGAAGTCCATGGCGATGCCCTTGGCCCCCGTGGAGACCACACGCCCCTTGAGATCCCGCGCCGACTTCACCTGGCCCGACTCCACGAGGTCCTTGCGCACGGTCAGGAGCGTGCCGTTGAAGCCGGGACGGATCTGGCCCTTGTCGGCGACGATCTTGAACGCCGCGCCGCTGGCCATGCTGTTGAAGAGTCCCGCCGACGGCGCGCCGGTGGCGACGTCGATGTGGCCGGTGGCGAGGGCCGGCGTCATCTTGCCCGCCGAGGCGAAGACCTCGGTCTCGATCTTGAGGCCGCGCTCGGCAAAGTAGCCCTTGTCGATGGCGACATAGAATGCCGCGGTCGAGAGCGCGGGCAGGTCGCCGACCTTGACGAGATCCTCGGCCTTCGCGGACGCGACGGCCAGGAGCACGACCACGAGCGCGATGAGCCAAGTCTTCATGGCCGGGTGTTGTACTATCGCTCGCGATGAAACGCAACGACGCGATCCGGGTCGTCGTCCTGCTCGCGTGGCTCGTGGCCGCGCCGGTGACGGCCCAGCCGCTCGACCCGGCCTCCTCGGACGCGCTGGCGGCGACCCTCCGCATGCTGCAAGATCCCGCGCTCCGCGGCGCGGCGATTGCCGCCACGCCGCAGGCGACCGCCGTCGATCAGCAGATCCAGTCGATCGCGGGCTCGCCGGCGTTGACGCAGGAGCTCTACGCGCTCGCCGCCCAGGTCATGAGCGAGCTGGCGCGGAGCTCCGGTGGCGACGTCAACCGGATGGTCGACGTTCTCGAGCGGGGCAAGACCGACCCCGCCGGCTTCGCCGCCCTGCTGAGCCCGGCGACGCTCCAGCGGCTGCGGGAGCTGTCGACCAAGATCTCCGACCGCTAATAGCCTGCAAAAACACTCGCAGGCAGCTCAAACAGGTCCAGATGCGAGGCGGCACCCGACCGCCGCACGCGAGGCGTACTGCCTGTACGTTGAGCGTGCGGCCGAGGGCGCCGATCTTCGAGCCTCTGAAGCGTCGGCTCGGCCACCGAGCGGCCTCACCTCCTAATGCGGCAGATGGGCCTGTTTCAGCAGCCTGCTAGCTGAGCCGGAGCAGGATTCCGCCGAGCCACCGTCCCGCCACGGCACCGGCGAGCGCGGCGATACCCGTCAGGACCAGGGCGATCAGCGTCGCGGCGATCCCAGGCGTGATGGGCCCGAGCGCCGGCGAGATCGTCTCGATCCAGCCCACGAGGGCGAACAGCATCACGCCGTGGCCGAGCGATGCCGCCAACGGCCGCCTCCGGACGTCGAGGGCGACGAGGACGAGGATGGGCAGGAGGGGCGCGATCAGCACCATGCCGCTGTCCGCCACCGCCCAGCCGGACGTGCCGGCGGTCCCTGCGGGGAAGACCGACACCGGCTGAGTCAGCCTGAAGCCCGCCGCGGCGACCAGCTCGCCGCTGAGACGGAGCAGCACCGCGACGATCCACACGAGGAGCGGCGCCGCGCGCAGCCCCGTGAGGCGGGCGGCCGGGACGAGAGCCAGGGGAAAGAGCAGCGCTCCCAGGATGCCATAGGCGTGGAAGGCGACGCCGCCCTCGCCCTGCGCGAACTCGAACGCCTGCGACGACGCGACCCGAAGAGTTCCGTAGACCATCGCCGCCGCGACGAGCGTCGCCACGAGCTTCCCGCGGCTCCCGGCCGGATAGACCTCGCGCGCGATCACCAGACACGCCAGCGTATTGACGGCGGCGCCGACGAGGCCGAGGAGATGGGGCGGGCTCCAGAGCGTCACGTCGACGCCGAACAGGCGGTGCCACAGGTCGTCGATCGGCGCCGCGAGGACCGTGAGCGCGATGCCCCAGGCGGCGAGATGAACACCCGGCGTGCCGACGAGACCGAACATCCGCAGCCGACCGTGCACAGGCCGCAGGGTCCCGGCGACGAGGGTTCCGAAGCTCAGGAAGACCAGGAGCGTGACGCCGGCGTACGTCATGAGGTGCGGAGCGATCCAGAACGAGTCACGCCCGATGCGCTGGTGCCACTGGATGTCCCAGCGCAGGCCCCACGAGGCGAGGAGCATGGATCCCAGCATGGCCCAGAGCAGGATCACAGCCCCAGCCGCTCCCTGAGCGCCCGCACGCGGTCCCGTGAGACCTCCAGCTCGACGCGCGCCGCGCCCTTGAGCCGCACGAGGAGGCGGCCGCCCGGCCACGGCTGAATCTCGGCCACGTGATCCACGTTCACCAGCGTCGCGCGATGAATACGCAGGAACTTCGCGGGATCGAGCTTTGCCTCCAGATCCGCGAGGCCGAAATCGACGACGTGGTCCGCGGTCGGCGTGACCGCGTGCGTCAGCCGGTCCCGGGCGATGAAGTGCGTGACGCTCATGACGTCGAGGAGCTGGATGCCGTCGCGCGTCCGGAACGGCAGACGCGCCGCGAACGGCGCCGGTGTGGCGCGGAGCGCCGCCGCCAGCCGCCCGAGGATCGCCGTCGTATCGGCGCGTGACGGGTCGTCGCGGAGGCGCTCGAGCTTGTCGAGCGCCCGGTCGAGCCGCTTGCGCTCGATGGGCTTGAGCAGGTAGTCGACCGCGTTGGTCTCGAACGCCGCGAGCGCGTGCTGGTCGTACGCCGTCGTGAACACGATCGCGACCGTCCGGGGCAAGCGCCCGGCCAGCTCGAGACCCGACATCCCGGGCATGTGGATGTCGAGGAAGACGACGTCGGCATCGAGGCGTCCGAGAGCGGCCAGCGCTTCGGCGGCATCGCCGGCCCGGCCGACGACCTCCACACGCCCGGTGGCACCCAGCAACCGGGCGAGGCGCGTGAGCGCCAGCGGCTCGTCGTCGACGATGAGGGCACGTAGCTTCGACGCCATGGCCTCAGTCAGGGCGGCGGAGCGGCAACGATATGGAGACGATCTTGCCGCCGTCGACGCGCTCCACCTCGAGACGGCCCGCCCCGCGGTAGAGCACGTCCAGACGCGCCCGGAGCGTGTCGAGCCCATGCCCCGCCGGGACCGTCTCGAGCGAGAACCACGCGCCCGCATCCCAGACTTCGAGCCGCAGTCGCCCGTCGTGCGCCTCGCCATGGACGCGGATCTCCGTCGCGCCGCTGCGCGTGGCGGCCACGTGCTTGACGCTGTTCTGCACGACCGTGTGCAGCGCGAGCGGCGGCACCTCGCACGCCTCCAGCCCATCCGCCACCTCGATCGCGCAGCGGAGCCGGTCGCCCAGACGCGCCTGCTCGATCCCGAGGTACGCCCTGACGATGGCCAGCTCGGCCCCGAGCGGGACGGTATGACGCTCGCCGGCGTCGAGCGAGAACCGCAGCAGGGCGGCGAGCTGCTCGACCAGCTGCTCCGCCCGCGCCGGATCCTCGGGGATCAGGGCGGAGATGGCGTTGAGCGTGTTGAACAGAAAATGCGGATGCAGGCGTGATTCGAGCGAGGCCAGCCGCGCCTCCGCGGCCAGCTTCTCGGCGCGCTCGCGCTCGAGCTCCTTGGTGCGAAGCTCGGTGGTCGTCGCCTCGAGCCGTGCGCGCATCACCTCGTACGCCATCATGCCGCCGCCGAAGCCGAGCGTGATCAGCGCGCTGATCCGCAGGCTGACCCCGAGGAGCGCGGGGAGCGCCGAGATGGGCACGAGCCCGACGCCGACGATGATGAGCGACGCCAGGACACACCCGACGACGGCGAGCACGAGAAGCGTGAGCGTCAGCACGACCCACGCCCGCCGGCCGCGATCCCAGGCCAGCCGGCGAGCGACGCGGGGCACGACGAGACCCGCCAACCCGCCGATCGTGTGAGAGAAGATGAGCGACGTCATCAGCTCGGACACGAACGAGCGGCGGCCGCCGACGGCCATGAGCATGACGGCGACCATCACCGCGGCCAGGGTATTCACCACCGCGATGCGGATCCACATGGGCCCGGCGCGCGCATCCTCCTTCATGGCGGCCACGATTCTACGGCAGCGCTCCGAGCCACGCCTCGATCTCGTCCCCGGCGCGACGGTTCACGACGAGCCCCAGATGGGTGACGCCCGGCAACACCGTGACCGTCGCCTTGGCGTGGGGCACGATCGTGGGCGCGTAGCGCTCGGCATGGAAGGATTCGTCGCGGTCGCCGACGAGCACGAGCACGGCGCCGCGCATCGCGGCGAGGTCATGGGCCAGATCGCGGCGCGGGCTGTAGGACATCATCATCCGATAGCTGTACGCCAGGACCTGGTCGGCCCTGGCCTGATCCGCCGGCACGTTGAAACGCACCACGATTGCCCCCTGCCCCGAGCCGTCGCCCATCGCCGTCCGCGTGGCGATGTCGACGATCTTCGGGATGTCGGCCGTGGCCCAGCCGCCGGAGTCCGGTCTGGTCGTGGCCGCGTCCGGCCCGAGGTACGGCGCCAGGAGGATGTAACCGGCGACAGCGGGCACCCGGCCGCCGCCGGCGGCGCGGACGACGAGGCCGCCGCCCGCCGAGTGGCCGAGCAGCACGATGCGCACGGCGGGCCGCTCCCGGCGCACCATCGCCACGACGTCCGCCAGATCGTCCTCGAGCTGGCCGATGTAGTCGACGTCGCCGCGTCGTCCACCCGAGGCCCCGTGACCCCGCAGGTCCACCGCATACACGGCCGCCTGACCTCGGCCGCTGAGGTATCGCGCCAGCGGGTGATAGTAGCGGCCGTCTCCCGACGATCCGTGGATGGCGAGGACGGCCGTCCGCGCCGGCGAGTCGTAGACCCGTACGGCCAGTGGCGTACCGTCCCGCGCCGTGATCGTCGTCGGCGCCGGAAGGCCGGAGTAATCGATCTTCTGGAGATCGCTCCTGTCGTAGACGCCCCTTTCCGCGGCGCCGGCGCCGCCCGCCTCGCGCGACGTCCACACATCGAGGATGCCCACGAGCAGCGCCACACCGGTCACGAGCGAGATCGAAAGTCCGATGAGCAGCTTCATGATCGCCTCCTGCCCGGCAGGATGCGGGGCCGCGAGATCGCACGCCCGAGGAATCGTCCCAGAGGTCGCCGGACGGGGATGGAAGGCCACCACGGGCCTCCGAGCGGCACGCCCCTCGGGACGACGGGTACAATGATCGGGTGCCCGCATTTCTGCCGTTCGTTCGTCGGTGGTTCGAGTCGACGTTCACGGAGCCGACCCAGCCCCAGCGCGAGGGATGGGAGGCCATCGCCTCGGGACGCGACACGCTGATCGTCGCCCCCACGGGCTCGGGCAAGACCCTCGCCGCGTTCCTGTGGACGCTCGACCATCTGCACCGTCTCGGCCTCGAGCGCCGCCTGGAGGACCGGGTCTACGTGGTCTACGTCTCCCCCCTCCGGGCCCTCAACAACGACATCGAGAAAAATCTGAGAGAGCCGCTGGCCGGCATCCGGGCCGCCGCCACCGCCGAGGGGCTCACGCTTCCCGAGGTGCGCGTGGCCGTGCGGACCGGCGATACGCTGGCCGCTGCTCGCCAGGCGATGACACGCCGGCCGCCGCACATCCTCATCACGACGCCGGAGTCGCTGTACATCCTGCTCACCAGCCAGGGCTTCCGGCCCGCCCTGGCCGGCGCTCGCTTCGTCATCGTCGACGAGGTCCACGCGCTGATGGGCGGCAAGCGCGGCTCCCATCTGGCGCTCTCGCTGGAGCGGCTGCAGGCCCTCGTCGAGGCGGGCGAGGCCGGCGCCCGGCCCCAGCGGATCGGATGCTCCGCGACCGTCAGCCCGGTCGAGGACGCGCTCACGTTCCTCACCGGCACGACCGGGCGCGATCCCGTCGCGATCGACGCCGGCTTCACGCGCGAGATGGACATCCAGGTGGTCGCGCCCGTCGACGACTTCCTGACGTCGACGAGCGACACCATCTACGACGCGGCCCAGCAGCAGATCGCCGAGCTGGTGGAGGCGCACCGGACGACGCTGGTCTTCGCGCAGAGCCGGCGCTCGGCGGAGCGTCTGGCCCGTGAGCTGAACGACAGGATTTCCGGCGGACGCGTCGCCGCCCACCACGGCTCGCTCTCGCGCCGCGCGCGGCTCGAGGCCGAGAACCGCCTCAAGGAGGGCGAGCTGAAGGCCCTGGTCGCCACCTCCTCGCTGGAGCTCGGCATCGACGTCGGCGCCATCGATCTGGTCGTCCAGGTCCAGTCACCTCGGAACATCGCGGCGGCGCTGCAGCGCGTGGGCCGGGCGGGTCACCTGCTCTCGCGCGTGTCCAAGGGCCGGATCGTGGTCACCAAGGGCGAGGAGCTGATCGAGGCGGCGGCCGTCGTGCGCTCGATCCGCGCGCGGCGGCTCGACCGCCTCGCGTCGCCGGACGCGCCGCTCGACGTCCTCGCCCAGCAGATCGTCGCCAGCGTCGCCGCCGAATCGATCACGGTCGACGACCTGTACGCTCGCTTCCGGCAGGCCGCGCCGTACCGCTCGCTCTCCCGGGAGGACTTCGTGGCGGTGGTCCGCGCGGTCGCCGAGCCGTTGCCCGCCGAGGTCAAGGGCGCGGCGCCACGCATTCTCTGGGATCGCGTCAACGATCGGCTGCATGCCCGGCGCGGCACCCGCTTCCTCGCCCTGACCTCGGGCGGCACGATCCCCGACGCCGGGCTCTACGACGTCTACGTGGCCGAGACGGACCTCAAGGTCGGCACCCTGGACGAGGAGTTCGTGACCGAGAGCCTGCCCGGCGACGTCTTCCTGCTCGGCTCCAACGCGTGGAAGATCCTGAAGGTCCGCGCCGACCGCGTCCTCGTGGAGGATGCCCACGGCATGTCGCCCACCATTCCGTTCTGGAAGGGTGAGCACCCGTCGCGCTCCTACGATCTCGGCGTCGCGGTCGGCCGGCTGCGCCGCGACGCCGCCGAGCGGCTCGACGCGCCCGACTTCGCCGAGTGGGCCCGTCGCGAATGCGGTCTCGACGACCGGGCGACGGCGGCGATGCGCGCCTGGCTCGTCAAGGCCGGCGAGGTGCTCGACGGCGTGCCGGACGATCGCGGCATCGTCGTCGAGTCCTTCTCCGACGAGATGGGCGGCCGCCACGCGATGATCCACTCCGTCTTCGGGATGCGCGTGAACGGCGCCTGGGGCATGGTGCTCAAGGAGAAGGTCCGGCGCGCCTTCGGCCTCGTGGCGGAAGCCGCCCACGTCGACGACGGCATCCTGTTGTCGTTCGCGCCGGGGCAGGTCCCGCCCGCCCCGGGTCGGCTCGTCACCCTGGTGCAGCCGGAGGAGGTCGACGCGCTGCTCGGGCGCGCGCTCATCGGCTCGCCGCTGTTCGGCACGCGCTTCCGTCACTGCGCGCTGCGCGCGCTCTTCATCCCGCGGATGTACATGGGCCAGCGGACCCCGGCCTACCTCCAGCGCCTCAAGGCCGACGCGCTGATGGAAGCGGTGGGCGGTCAGGCGGAGTTCCCGCTCGTGGCCGAGACGCTGCGCGAGTGCTTCAACGACGCGCTCGACGTTCCACGGCTCAAGGGCCTGCTCGCGCGCCTGGGCGACGGCGAGATGTGGACGCGGCACGTCGACACGCCCTTGCCGTCGCCCTTCGTCTATCCCCTGCTGCTGGCCTGGGACTGGGCGTATCTGGATGCCGGCCACGCCGAGGAGCGCCGGAGCGACGCCGTCTCGATGCGCAAGGCCTGGAGCGTGGCTCCCGGTCCGCTCCGTCCCGACATCGTCGCCGCCGTCGAGGCCGAGCTACAGAAGACGGCGCCCGAGCGCCGGGCCCGCGATGCCAACGAGCTGGCGGCCATCCTCGATGACCTCGGCGACCTGACGGATGCCGAGATCTCCGAGCGGGTGGTTGCCGACGCCGACGCGCTCGTCGCCTCGCTGCGGGGCGAGCACCGCGTGCTCGAAGCGGACTTCGGCCCCCGGCGCGCGTGGATCCCCACCACGGACGCGGGACTCTACGCGGGGCTCGCCACCGACGCCGGGCTCGAGCGCATCGTCCTGCGTCTGCTGAGGACGCGGGGGCCGGTGACGGCGTCCTGGGTCGCCCAGCGCTACGGCGTGCCCGAGGCCGACGTGACGGGCGCCCTCGAGCGGCTCGCCGCTCGCGGCGTCGTCCGGCAGGGCACGTTCCTCGCGGATGCGCCGTCGCCGCAGTACGTGCACATCGCCGTGCTCGAGGAGATCCAGCGTCGTCAAGTCCACGCGCGCCGTGTTCAGCGGCCGGTGGCCAGCCCCGAGCAGTTCTCCGCGTTCCTGCTCCGCCGTCACCACCTGCATCCCGATCACCGGCTCGTGGGCCCGCCCGGTGTCCTCGCCTCCCTCGAGCTGCTGCAGGGCGAGGATTTCCCCGCGCGCGTGTGGGAGCAGGAGCTATTGCCGGCCCGGATCGAGGACTATCAGCGCGACTGGCTCGACCGCCTCGGGCTCTCCGGCGAGATCGTGTGGACGGTGTTCGACGACCGCCCGGGCGCCGAGCGCAGTCGCTCCGGACGGATCGGGGTGGCGCTGCGCGAGAACATGGCCTGGCTGCGTGCGGCGACGCCGGCGCCGCCGGCCATCGACGAGCGGACGAAGAACGTGCTGCTGCATCTGCAGCTTCGCGGCGCCTCGTTCGTGCAGGACCTGGCGCGGCTGACCGGGCTCGACACGGCCCGGACGCTCGCCGCGCTGTGGGAGCTCTTCTGGGCCGGTCTCGTCACGCCCGACACCTTCAGCGCCATCGTCGCGGGCACGACGGCCCGCGCACCGGGGACGGCCGCCGCGCGCCGTCGGCGCCGCGGTCAGACGCGCGGCCTGCTGTCGCACCTGCCCGTGGTGGGCCGGTGGAGTGCCTTGGGCGAGGACGAGCGGTTGTCGCCCGAGGAGCGCGACGAGGCGCTCGCCCAGCTCCTGCTCGCGCGCTACGGCGTGCTTGCGCGGGAGCTGGCGGCGGGCGACTGGTCGACGCTCCGCCACACGCTGCTCCGGATGGAGTACGGCGGCGAGGTCGTGCGCGGTTACTTCGTGGAAGGACTGTCCGGCGAGCAGTACGCGCTCCAGGAAGCGCTCGGCGCGTTGTCGGCGCCGGCGCGGCGCGCCGAGCCCCACGTGCTCGTCAGCATGGTGGATCCGGCCAATCTCTGGGGCCGGGTCTTCACGCTGACGCGTCTGGACGGCACCCGCGCCGCCGCCGCGCGCATCCCGCAATCGTGGCTGATCTTCCGCCAGGGCCGTCCGGTGCTCCTCGCCGAGGGCCACGGCCGCGATCTCACACCGCTGGCCGGATTCGAGCCCGTGGATCTGCCCGGCGTCGTGCGCACGCTGCAATCGGTGATGGAACGCCCCTTCCCGCTGCGTCCGATCCGCCGCCTCGACGTGCTCACCTGGAATGGTCGTCCGGTGCGCGACACTCCAGCGGTGGATACGCTCGCCGCCGCGGGCTTCACGATCGATGGCCCGCGCGCGAGCTGGGACGGCCATCCGGGTCCCCGGCACGCGAGATGAAGATCGCGACCAAGCGGATCTACGAGCCCGCCGCGGCCTCCGACGGCACGCGGGTGCTGATCATGCGCCTCTGGCCGCGGGGGATCCGCAAGGAGCGCGTGGACCGCTGGCTCAAGGAGCTCGGGCCCATCAAGCCGCTGCTCCGCGACTTCCTCGACAAGAACGTCGACTGGCCGACCTATTGCGAGCGATATCACGACGGGCTGAGTCGCCCCGAGGCCCAGGCCCAGCTCGAAGAAGTGCGGGCGCTCGCTCGGCAAGGCCAGGTGACGCTCCTCTGCGGGTGCGCCGACGAGACCCATTGCCACCGCTCCCTGCTCGCGGCCTATCTGGCAAAGCATCCGGTCTAGCGGGCCGGTAGAGTATGCTGCTCGGGTGCCGCGTCTCGTCCTCACCGCGCTCGTGGCGCTCGCGCTCGTCGCGACCTCGCCGCCGGTCGGCGCCGAGCACACCGTCTATTTCCGGTACGTCGTCCTCGGCTTCGTCAAGGATGGGGCCGGCAAGCTGATGCACGGGCGTCCAGTGGACGTCGTCCGCGACAAGACGGGGCTCGTGTATCACGGCGAGACGGACGATCAGGGGTTCTTCGTCGTCGTCGTGCGGCTCGGCGACGAGAGCGCCGGGGAGACGCTCACCGTCCGCAGCGGCACCGCCGCCGCGAGGATCGCCGCGCGCTTCGACCCCACGAACCACACGGACCATCGTGGTACCCGGATCGACCTCGAAGGCCCGAAGTTCGTCGAGCGGACGTCCGCCTTCCGTCCCACGCTCGTCCGCTTCCTCCGAAACGACACCCACTGACTGCCGGAGGTATTGACATGGCCAAGGCGCCACGCAAGGGCATGAAGGCCTACGTCCTCATCGAGACCGCCCCGGGCAAGACCAAGTCCGTGAAGCACGCGCTGGGCCGGCTCAAAGGCGGTGCCTCCACGATGGTCCATCTCGACGCGATCACCGGACCGTACGACTTCATCGCGGTCGTCGAGGGACCGAGCCTCGACGCGATCGGGCGTCTGGTGACGGACGAGATGGGCACGATCGACGGCGTCACCCGCACGACGACCTGCGTGGCCGTGTCGATCGCCTGACATGCGCGTCCTCGTCATCGGCGGCACGGAGTTCATCAGCCTGCACCTCGTCCAGGCGCTCCGGCGCGACGGGCACGCGGTGAGCGTGCTGAATCGCGGCCGTCAGGCCGGACGCCTGCCCCCCGACGTCGAGCGGATCGTCTGCGACCGCAAGGATCACGCGGCCCTCGCGCGCGCGCTCGCCGGCGAGCGCTTCGACGTCCTGGTCGACGTCACCTACGCCCCGACGACGGGCGAGGACGTCGCGGCGCTGCTCGACGCCCTCGACGAGCGCGTGGGACACGTCCTGTTCGTCTCGACGGGCCGCGTCTACGATCATGCCCGCCCGATGCCGCTCGACGAGGAGACGCCCCGCACCCTCTTCTGGGGCGAGTACGCGAAGCTCAAGATCGCGGGCGAGGACGAGCTGCTGCGCCGGCACCGTGAGCGCGGGCTGCCCGTCACCATCGTCCGGCCCACGCACGTCTATGGCCCACTCAACACCCGCAACAACGAGACCTTCTTCTTCGACCGTCTCGTTCGCGGCCGGCCGATCCTGGTGCCCGGCGGCGGCGGCTGGCTGCGGCAGTTCGGCCACGTCGAGGACCTGGCCGACGCCATGGCGGCGATGCTCGGCGTGCCGGCGGCCTACGGCCAGGCGTACAACGTCACGGGGGAAGAGGTCGTGACGCAGGTGGGCTTCGTCGAGCTGATCGGCGACGTCATGAAGCGGCCCGTGACGCTGGTGCCTGCCCCGCCGCCCCGCGACGGCGACAAGCCCGCCGCCTTCGGGCAGAACCTCGTCTACGAGTGTCACGCCGTGTACACCTCGGGGAAGATCCGCGCGGAGCTCGGCGTCCGGCCCCGCTTCACGCTGGCGTCCGGCCTGGCCCACACGCTGGAGTGGTATCTGCGCGAGGGGCTGGACCGGCGGGGCATCGATTTCTCGCCGGAGGACGCGCTGCTCCGCCGCGCCGGCTGAGCCCCCCATGTCCTCAATCGCGCGAGCGCGGGCGCTCGACGTCCTCGTCTACGACGCGAGCGACGCGCGCCGGTATGCCGAGCTCGTGCGCGCCCCCCGCGGCCGCGTCGCGCTGCACGTCGCCTCGACGCCCCAGGAGGCGGCCGCGCACGTCGCCGACGCCGAGGTGCTGTACGCGTGGAAGTTCCCGGCCGAGCTCTACGAGAAAGCCGGACGCCTGCGGTGGCTCCAGGGCATGGGCGCGGGCGTCGAGTGGGCGCTGGTCCCGGATCTTCCTCCGCGGGTCGTGGTCACGCGAGTGCCGGGCGTCTTCGGTCCGTGGATGGCCGAATACGTCCTGGGCTGGTGCCTCTGGGTCACCCAGCGGATGGCGGCCTACCGCGACGCTCAGCGGCGTCGCGAGTGGATCCAGCACGTGCCGCCCGAGCGCCTGGCGGGCAAGACCCTGGCCGTCGTCGGCCTGGGCGACATCGGTCGCGTCGTGGCGCGTGCGGCGCGCGCTCTCGGCATGCGCGTCATGGGCGTCACTCGCTCCGGACGGCGGGTGGCCGGCGTGGAGCGCGTCTACCGATCCCGCGAGCTCCGCCGCGCGCTGGGCGCGGCCGATTTCGTCGCCGTCATCCTGCCGCTCAACGAGCGCACGCGCGGGCTGATCGGCGCCGCCGAGCTGGCCGCGATGCGTCCGACGGCCTGGCTCCTCAACATCGGCCGCGGGCCCGTCGTCGACGAGGCGGCGCTGGTCCGGGCGCTCGGGCGCCGGACGATCGCGGGCGCCGTCCTCGACGTCTTCGCCACGGAGCCCTTGCCGCCGGACCACCCGCTGTGGGCGCTCGACAACGCGGTGATCACGCCGCACATCTCGGGCCCCAGCACCCCCCAGGAGCTCGCGCCGGTGTTCAACGACAACCTCGCACGCTACCTCGCGGGCCGCCCCCTCCGCCACGTCGTCGACCGCCGCCGCGGATACTGATTGGATTCACATCGGAGGCCCGACATGGGCCCAGGCACCGAGCGATTGCTGATCATCTCACCGCTCAGCTCGGCGCCCGGGCCTGGAACGACGACCGCCACGGCGAGGGAGAGACGCATGATCCCGGGCAACGTCACCACGGAGTCGATTTCAGGCGGAAGAACCGTGAAGCGTTTTCCCACATGAGCTTCTGTGTCGCCGGCTCGCCGAGCTGCTTGCGCCAGGCAATGACCGTATCCGCGTGATCCGGGAAGATCGTCTCGGGATGCGGATAGTCCGACTCGAACATGAGCACGTGATCGCCGACGAGGTCGACCACCGCCCGGGTCATCTCCACGCCTTCCGAGAAGTCGATGCCGCAATAGACGCGCCCCATCTGCGCGTACTCGAGCGGCGTGTGCTTCAGGTCCGGGGGCACCGAGCCCCGGACGTAGTCGATCTGCCGGGTCAGGCGCAAGAGCCAGTGCGGCAGCCAGCCGTGGCCGGTCTCGAGCGTGCCGATGCGCAGCCGTGGATGGCGATCGAGCACGCCGCTCATCAGCATGAACGACAGGAAGCGCTGCCCGCCCCAGGTCTGGCCGGCGCAGCGGCCCATCGCCGGGTTGTCCCAGACGTCGCGATACCCGGGGAAGTAGGGCGTCTCGATCGTGAAGCCGTGGTACATCACCGCGAGATCCGCCGCGTTCGCCGCCGCCCAGATGGGCTCCAGATCGGGGTCGTCGATCGGGAGGCCCTCCGGCAGCAGCGGCCAGATCGCGGCGACCCAGTCGGCGTCCGCGAGATCTTCGATCACCCGCGCGGTCCAGGTCGGATCGTTGGCGGGCGCCAGGATCATGCTCTTCAAGCGTCGCGGATCCGCCGCGCAGTATTCCGCCATGTACCGGTGATAGGCGCCGGTGAGCCCCCTGACCAGGTGCGGCGCCAGGGCCGGCGCGCCATAGGCCCATGGGCCGGGAATGATGAAGTCGATGTCGCGGCCCTCGAGATCCATGTCGCGCAGGCGACCGGGACCGTTGTCCTCGGCGACACCGACGGTGATCGGCTGACGTGTGACCATCTGCGTGCGTCCGGACAGGAAGCCGCGGTCACCACCGGACTCCTGGGCGGCAGGGCCGGCCTTGCGACCCGCCATGCGCTGGTAGCGCAGCTGCTTGATCGCGAGGATGGTGCTCTCCGCGCGGTCCTCGGCGTCGCCGCGGCCCGCCCCCGGCTTGACCTTTCGGAAGAACGGCGTCAGGTCGTCCACGTGGTCGGTCAAGTCCCGGTCGGCATACCGGAGCAAGACGTCCATAGAAGGGTTGACGTGCGTGTCCGAATCGATCACGCGGAATCCCTGTTTCATGACAGCCTCCTCGTTCCCATCCTGACCTCGGGCGCGCATCGGTAAGATACTGAACAAACCCTCGGCCGACAACGAGACGCGAAAACGC
>WNGF01000538.1_pt1 | contig 57225 bp, 57 predicted proteins | sample 5400641 | NCBI WGS metagenome assembly WNGF01 (sample SAMN13153371, study PRJNA577476) | soil metagenome | isolation source: 80 cm soil or saprolite under grassland replicate 2 | place: USA:California | collected 2016-06-15
CTTTCGCCCACCTCAGTGCCTAGGCTACTCCACCGGTCAAGGCGCATACGCGATCGGCTCCTGCGGGGAGGACGCGGAAAGTAATTGAAGGGTTTGGTGCGCCTGGCAGGAGTCGAACCTGCGACCCTCGGCTTAGAAGGCCGATGCTCTATCCAGCTGAGCTACAGGCGCGTGGCTGGATTATCGCTATTTGGCGGGCGACGGGCAATGCTTAACCGGCTTCTCGGATGTCGCGCCCGAGGTCTTGGAGGCGCTCAGGCCGTCTCGGTGCCCTGGCCGAATCGGACGAAGGCGCAGCCCATGCTGTGCGTGACCCCGCGGCGCTTCCGCCTCTCGATCTGGCGGCGCTCGCGCGATATTAGGCGGCTCCCCCGTCGTCGCTCGCCGCGGCGCCGGTCCCGAATGACCTGGACTCCGCCGATCTCGGCCATGACTCGCGTGAGATAGTCGTATAGGCTCCCGTCACCGCTCGTGATCACAATGAGCAGCTCAATCCCGGAGAAGCTCCGGGAGGGCAGGTCCACGAGCAGCTCGGCGAGATGTCGCGAGCAGAGGCCGTGGGTCTCGCTGGTGTCGTCGAGCGGCTCGCGCTCCCCAAGGTCGGAAGGCCGGCCTTCGGACTGGCACCACGCGCAGATCCTTCTCACGCCCCCTCCATGGCCGGAGCTATCGTAGCCGAACGGCAGGACAAGGGCCACATCAATGGGGAGCCAAACACGACAAAGCCCCGAGGGGGGCGTTCTGCGGGGCCTGCGTCGCTGCTGAGGCGCGGGCGGCGCTAGGGTGTCGAGATCGAGGCGGCCGCTTCGGCTTGGGCGAGTGCTGCCTTGGCCTTCCACATGGCGTTCGCATGATCGATCTTGGCCTTGGCCTCGCTGTGATGCTTCTTGGACTCGGCCACGAGCTTCTTGGCGTCTTCCACCAGCCCCTTGGCCTCGGGACTGAGCTTCATCGCCTCGGCCCTCTTGATCGCGTCTTCGGCCGCCTTGATCTGCACGGGACAATTCCAGGCCAGCGCCGGGCCCGCACCCAGGATCAAGACCGCCGCCAAGATCGCACCGACTCCCACTGCTCGGATCATGCGCGCCTCCCCGCGAGCCGACCGCGAGAGTGTGTGAATGGTCGGGGTGAGAGGATTTGAACCTCCGACTCCCTGCTCCCAAAGCAGGTGCGCTACCGGGCTGCGCCACACCCCGAGCAAATAACGGAGAGAGTATACGCCCCGGCCCGCGGCGCGTTCAAGGTTGGGTGCCCGCGCGCCAGCGCAGCAGGAGCTCGCGGGCGCGGGTCATGGCGCGGCCGCGGTGGCTCACCGCGTGTTTGGCCGCAGCGGGAATGTCGGCGAAGGTGGCATTGAGCGGTGGATAGAAGAACAGTGGGTCGTACCCGAAGCCCCCCGTACCGGCGGTGGGCGCCTCGAGCAGGATTCCCTCGACGGTCCCTTCCGCCGTGGCCTCACGACCCTCGGGGGAGCAGATCGCGATGACGCAGCGGTACCGCGCGGTCCGGCGGGCCGGCGGCACCGCGGCGAGCTCGCGGAGCAGGTGCGCGTTGCGCTCGCCGTCGCTGAGTCCTTCGCCGCCGTAGCGCGCCGACAATACGCCCGGCCGGCCGTCCAGGGCGTCCACTTCGATTCCCGAGTCGTCGGCCAGCGCGAGATGGCCGGTCGCGGCGGCGACCGCCCGCGCTTTGAGGTAGGCGTTGTCGGCATAGGAGGCCGCGCCCTCGGCCGGAAACCTCACGCCGGGAAAGTCGCGGAGCGTCAGGATGCGGAAGGGGATATCGGCGAGGAGCTCGGCCATCTCGCGGCCCTTGGCGACATTGGCCGTCGCCAGGACCAGCGCCGGCTCAGAGCCCGAAGGTTTTTTCGCCACGCGCCTCGAGGGCGCGACGCTGCAATGCGATGAGCCTGCCGATGCCGACTTCGGCGAGGGCCAGGAGCTCGCCGAGCCGGTCCTTGGAGAACGGCGTTTGCTCGGCCGTGCCTTGGACCTCGACGAAGGCGCCGGCGCCGGTCATCACCACGTTCATGTCCACCTCGGCCGTGGAGTCCTCCACATAGTCGAGATCGAGCACGGGGCGGTTGCCGACCATGCCGACGCTGATGGCGGCCACGCAATCGCGAATCGGCGAGCCCGGCAGCAGGCCCGCCTTCAGCAGCGTGCCGAGGGCATCGGCCAGCGCGACGAAGGCGCCGGTAATGGCCGCGGTGCGCGTGCCGCCGTCGGCCTGAATCACGTCGCAGTCGACCCACACCGTGCGCTCACCGAGCTTGGCCATCTCGATCACGGCCCGGAGCGAGCGTCCCACCAGCCGCTGGATCTCCTGCGAGCGGCCGCTCGGGCCGCTTCGCTCGCGGCTCATGCGTGTATTGGTCGACCGGGGCAGCATCCCGTACTCGGCGGTCACCCACCCTTTGCCCTGGCCCTTGAGGAACTGCGGGACCTTCTCTTCGACCGAGGCGGCGCAGACGACCTTGGTGTCGCCGAACTCGACCAGCACCGATCCTTCCGGGTAACGCAGGTAATCGCGCGTGATCGAGATGGGACGGAGCTGATCGGGCAAGCGCCCGTCGTGGCGGAGAAGAGGGCTGGTCATCGCAACACGTCGCGCCGGGGTGAAGCCGCGCGGGTCGGGCCGGTCTGCGCGGTGCGCAGCCGCTGGTCGTAGCGACGCTTGTACTCGGCCAACCCCGTATAAATTGCGCGCGCCACGGCCTCGCGGTATTCCGGCGTTGCAAGCTTCTTCTCTTCTTTCCGGTTGGTGAGAAAGCCGACCTCGATGAGGATGGCGGGCATCGCCGCGCCGCCCAGCACGTAGAAGCCGGCCTGCTTCACGCCGCGGTTGACCAGGCTCAATGACTGCGTCATCGAGTCCTGCACGGTTTCCGCCATGAAGCTCGACTCCTGCTGGAACTCCGATTGGGCCAAGTCCCACAAGATGCTCTTAAGCAGGTCGGCCTTCTGACGGGACGCCGGGCTCTCGAGCTGGACGACGCCGTTCTCGATCGCGGCCGTTTGACGGGCCTCGCTGTCGGAGGCCTCCGACGAGAGGAAATACGTCTCCACGCCTTCCGAAACGGCGCGGGGATGCGCGTTGGCGTGAATGGACACGAACAGGTCCGCGCGCTGCTTGTTGGCGAAATTCGTCCGATCGCGCAGCGGCACGAAGACGTCCGTGCTCCGCGTGAGCGCGATCTTGAGGCCCAGGCCCTCGCCTGCCAGGCGCGCCACGCGCTTGGTGACGTCGAGCACGACGTCCTTCTCCATGACGCCGCTCGGTCCGGTGGCTCCCGGGTCGTGGCCGCCGTGGCCGGCGTCCAGCACGATCAGGCGCAGCGGCTCGAGGGCGCCGCGCCCGCGCTCGACCTGGCCGGGCTCCTTGGGGCGATAGATGTCGAGCACCAGCCGGAATGGATCCTGGAGCGCCGAGTCCCTGACCTCGCCCGTCACACCCTCGAGCACGACGCGCAGCACGGCGTCGCGTCCTACGGGCTCGAGTCGCAGCTCTTTGACGAGACCGTCGGCGACCTCCTCGATCCGGGGACCGGAGAGGACGAGCCCCGGCAGACGCACTCGGATCTCCCTGGCAGCCGCGACGACGGCATAGGACAGGGTGCCGCCGGTTTCGACCACCACGCGAGTGAAGGAGGGATACGACCGATAGCGGAGCTCTTCGAGCGCAACCGCGACTTTAACGGCCTTCGGCTTCTTCGGATCCGACGCCAGCGCGATGGCGCTCACTCCGGGAGCCAGCCGTCCGAGGCCCTTGCTGAGAAAGCTTTCGGGCAGGAGCCAGCCGGCGGCGCCCACACGGGGCGCTCCCTCCAGCGTGAGCGGCTGGTCCTGGATGAGGACGCGCGCCTGGTCCTTGACGAACCGCGCGGTTTGCTTGCCGACGGTGAGCGTGCCGCGGGTGCCCTTGACCGCCCATACGCCCTTGAGGAGCGCGGCGAGCCGATCCGCGGCGACGTAAGAGGCACCGTCGTCGACGCTGATCAGCGGGATTTGACCCAGGCTGCCCGATCGTCCCTTGAGATCGTAGGCCTCGGGGCGCGCTCCATCCGCCCCGGTGAGGAATCCCCCGACCAGCGCGGCAGCGGTCAATAGCCCGGCAAGGCGCACCCGTGTCATTTCGACCCGCGACTGCGGTAGCCGCCATTGTAGCAATGGGGCCGCAGCCCCGTGAAACTTTTAGGAAAAACGCGAGGCCCGCACCGGCGAACCGGGCGGGCCTCGAGAATGGTGGAGGCGGTGGGCATCGAACCCACGTCCGGAAACCCTCAGCCGCAGGCATCTACAGCCGTAGCCGGTTTTCTTCTGCTCTCGCCGTCCGACGCTCCAACCGGCTGGATCTCCGGACGGCCAGCCCCACTAGGTCTCGCCCCGCACCCCGGAGCCGGGTTTGGAGCCAGTCACCGGAATATGACGCCCGAACCCGGACCCCGTTGACCCGATCCGGAGGGCGCTGACGGGTGTTAGGCCGCCAGGGCTAGCTGATTGTCGGCAGCTATAACCGTGCCCCCGGTTTTACGAGGAGAGAGCACCTCGGGATGCCGCCTGAGCTTCACTGATCCCCGTCGAAACCAGTCGCCCCCTTCATGCGCGCTGTCGATCGCGCGCTTCCTTCGCCATTTCGCGCCGGGCGTCCCGCTCCCGAATCGCCGCGCGCTTGTCGTGGAGCTTCTTGCCGCGGGCGAGCCCCAATTCCACCTTCGCTCGCCCGCCTTTGAAGTATAGACGAAGCGGCACCAGCGTCAACCCGCGCTCGGCTACTTTGCCCAGCAGCCGGCTGATCTCGCGGCGATGCAGGAGCAGCTTGCGCCGACGGTCGGGATCGTGATTGGCGTCCGTCCCGTGATGGTACGGTGGGATGTGGCAGCCGACCAGCCACGCCTCGTCATTGTCGATGGTGGCGTACGCGTCCTTGAAATTGACCTGCCCGTCCCGAAGGGATTTGACTTCGGTGCCGCGCAGCACCAGTCCGGCTTCGATCGTCTCGAGAATCGAGAAGTTATGGAAGGCCTTCCGATTCGTCGAGACGATTTTCTCAGCCGGCATGGCGCTCAGGAGCCGCCCGGCCCCTTGACTTCATTGTCGCGCTCGGTATGATGTGGGCCTTGCCCGGGCCGAAGTGGCGGAATTGGCAGACGCGCATGATTCAGGGTCATGTGCCCGCAAGGGTGTGGGGGTTCGAGTCCCCCCTTCGGCACCACCACCCACCTAGCCGAGCTCAGCGATCGTAACGCGCCGGCCCAGCATCGAGGAGCGCTGGGCGGCTTCGACGACCTGCAGGGCCAGCAGCCCCGCCGCCACGTCCACCGTCGACCGGCCTCGCCCCGTCACCGCCTCCAGGAACAGCTCCAGCTCCCGGCGCAATGGCTCGGGACCGGTGGCCTTGAAGGACTCCACGGCGCCTTCCGGCGCCTGCCAGCCGCTCGCGCCGCGGACGTGGGCGTTCGCGTACACGCGAATCTCTGCCGTCCCGAAGTCTCCGGCCAGCGTCGCGCGTTCGCCGATGATCACGCAGTCGCGGTAGGTGCCGGGCGCGAAGTAGCCGGCCTCGACGAATGCCGACATCTCGCCATACTCGACAGCGGTGAACGACAGATCGTCCATTCCCCGTCCGAGGTAATCCCGGAGCGTCGCCGTGACGGCGCTGGGCGGCTGCCCGAGCAGGTGGGCGAAGAGGTCGAAGTAATGGATGGCGTCGGTCTGTGTCACGCCCACATCGGTGCGTGGACGCTTGAAGCCAGCGAAGCGACCCGTGCAGTACCGAATCCGCCCGACGGCGCCGCTCTGGATCCGCTCCCGCAGCGCCGTCGTCACCGGATGGAAGCGGAAGATGTGGCCGACCTGAACGACGCGGCCCGAGCCCCGGACCAGCTCCGCGAGCGCGCGCCCCTCGGCCACGGTGAGCGCGAGCGGCTTCTCGATGAAGCAATGCTTGCCCGCGCCCAGACATTCCCGGGCCAGCGCCAGGTGGGTGTCGGCCGGCGTCACGAGGTCCACCGCGTCGACGTATGGGAGCGCGGCCCGAAAGTCGGCCAGCGCCCGCTCGGCCGCGACACCGGCTTTCACGGCGAAGGCGCGACGCTCTTCTGAGAGGTCCGCGACCCAGACCTCGACGCCGAGCTCGCCCAGCACGCGCAGGTGCTTCTCCCCCCATCGGCCGAGCCCGATCAGTAGCAGCTTCATCGGTCGGGGCTCCCGCTGCCGCCCACGTCTTCGGCGATCTCGTAGCGAAGCAGGCGCTTCTTCATCCACCGGACGACCATCAAGTCCACGAACCCCCGCAGCGCGCGGTTCCCAATGCCGTACTTGGACTCGCCGAAGCGGCGTGGACGGTGGTTCACGGGCACCTCGAGCACGCGGAAGCCGCGCATCTTGAGCAGCGTCGGGACAAAGCGATGGAAGCCTTTGTACAGCGTCAACTCACGGAGACACTCGCGCCGGAAGGCGCGGAACGTGCAGCCGCTGTCCTGAATGCTCTCCTCGCTGATCGCGTTCCGCACGCGGTTGGCGACCCTCGACGAGATCCGGCGCACCAGCGAGTCGCCGGCGGCGCGGTTCACTCGCCAGCCCGTCACGGCATCCCATTGGTCGAGGTACTTGAGCATGCCCGGAATGTCGCGTGGGTTGTTCTGGAGATCGGCGTCCATGACGACCACCCAGCGGCCGCGCACGGCCTTGAACCCCGCGTCCGTCGCGGCCGTCTCCCCGGCATTCGCCTTGAGCCTGAGGAGGCGTACCCGAGGATCCTGCTCGTGGAATGCGCGGGCGATCTCGGCGCTCCGGTCCTTGCTGCCATCATCGACGAAGATCACCTCGTACTGGAGCCCGGTCGGCGCCAGCGCCTCACGGATTTCCGGCCAGAGCAGTGGCAGGTTCTCTTCCTCGTTGTACACGGGCACAACGATGGACAGGTCAACGGAGCTGGTCATGATGGCCTCGCGGAACGCCGCCAGGTGTCACGCGCGCCGAGGCGGGGGGACGCGCGGCGGCGTGCCCTGCCATTCCGGCACGAGCGTCTGAGGGAGGCCGAGCCGGTCGAGGACGCGCGCCAGCGTATGAACCACGAGGTCGTCGATCTGCTTGGGTCGGTTGTAGAAGGCGGGCATCGGCGGCAGCAGCACCACCCCCATCTCGGCCAGCGCGGTCAGCACGCGCAGGTGGCCGAGGTGCAGCGGCGTCTCGCGCACGACGAGGATCAGCGGCCGCCCTTCCTTGAGCGTAACGTCGGCCGCCCGGCCCATCAGCGTATCGGCCAGGCAGTGGGCAATGCCCGCGGCCGTTTTGATGCTGCAGGGCACGACGACCATGCCGTCGGTCTTGAACGAGCCCGACGCCAACGCGGCGCCGATATCGTTGTTGCGATAGCGGCGCGTCGCCAGGGCTTCGACATCCGCCACGGACCAGTCGGTCTCTTCCACGATTGTCCGCTTGGCGGCGTCAGAGACGATGAGGTGCGACTCCACATCGGGCAGGCCGCGCAGGAGCTCAAGGAAGCGGATTCCGTAGACGGCGCCGGACGCCCCACTGATCGCAACGACGATGCGCTTCATAACCGGAACCTGCGTCGGTACACCTCGTCGCGCGTCTTCTGGTAGAGCAGCTCCCACTCGGCGCTGCCCTCGGGCGCCGGCCGCGAATAGGTGCTGAGGGTGCGCCGCACTTCCTGATCGATGGATTCTTCGAGGCGCGACTCTTCCTCCATGACCCGGAAAATTTCGGTCCGGAGCTGCCCCTGGATCTTGTCGTCGGCGCTCGGGCGGACGGCCACGCTCTCGGTCGCCGTCAGGTCGGCAACGATGCGGTCGGCCAGGGCGAACAGTCGCTCGCGGCTCATGCGCATCAGAGCGTGAACCCCCGCTCCTTGGCCAGCTTGGCCTTGACCAGGGTGAAGAGCCGCTTGTAGTCGGAGGCCGAGTCCCTGATCTCCTTGGCGTGGTCCTGCATGAGGCTGCGGGCGTCGGCATCAAGCTTCTCCTCGGCCAGGAGGTTCTCGGCCAGGATGCGCTGGACGACCTCGCGGGCCCGCTTCTCGTCCCGCACGTCGGCGAGCTTTCTGCCCACCAACCGTTTGACCACGGCATCCGCCATCCGGCCTGCTAGCTCTTCGCGCCTGATCATAGGCTTCCAGAGGCACAGCCTACATGGCGCCCAGCCCGAGTGTCAAGCCGAAGTGTTCGGAAAATCGGGAGAAACTGGCCCCTCAGGCCGGCAGAAGGACGCGAAATCTGGAGCCCTTTCCGGGAAGGCTCTCGACCTCCACCGTTCCGCCATGAGCCTCGGCCAGCGCCTTGACCAGGCCCAGGCCGAGCCCGAGGCCTCGAACGGCCGCCGTCTCCGGATGCGGGATGCGGACATAGCGGTCGAAAACACGTGGCAGCTGCTCGGCCGGGATCCCGATGCCATCGTCTTCGACGGCAAGCTCGATCATCCCGGGCCGGTCCGGAGCAGGACCCGAGGCCACCGCTACACGTCCTCCGTGTGGCGAATATTTCACGGCGTTCGAGAGCAGGTTCTTCACCATGCGATCCACGGCATCCCGGTCGGCCTCGACGGCGAGCGCCGGGGCACACGGCGCCCAGAGGAAGCGATGGCTGCGGTGCTCCGAGGCGAAGAGCTCGACATTTCGCTCCAGGAGCTCATTGAGGTCCACGCGGTCCTTTCGCAGCTCGAGGGCCCGCCCCGCCTGGATGCGCGCGAGGTCGAGCAGCTCGGCGACGATGCGGCCCAGCCGTTGGGCTTCGACGTGGAGATGGCTCAGAAAACGGCGGACCTGCTCGGGCGGCACCGGCCGCGAGAGCAGCAGCTCGGTGAATCCTTGCAGGGCGGTGAGCGGCGTGCGCAGCTCATGAGACACAACGGAGAGGAACTCGCTCTTGGCCTCATCCAGCTCTCTGAGCCTCGCGGTGGCGGCCGCCACCTTATGCTCCAGCTCCTCACTGAAGCGCCGCTGCCTCACGGTGAGGCGGGCATTCTCGATGCCCAGCGTCAGGTGCATAGCCATCTCCTCGGCCGCCACGCGCGCGGCCGGTCCTAAGTCCCCTGCCCGCTCGACGGCCATGGCCCCGACGGGGCCAGCCCCGGCATCGAGCGGAAGGACCAAGCCGCGGAGCGGGATCGAAGCGGCTGGGGCTCCGGGCGCGAGACGCGGGTCGAGGCCTAGGTCCTCGATCGAGACCGCCTGGCCCGTGCGCAGCGCAAAGCCGGCAGCCGAGCGCTCATCGTAGGCTGAGCCCGGCGGGGCGCATCCCGATATCTGGGCGTCGGCGCTCCCAATGACCAGCCCCACGCGCTCGGCGCCAAGCGCCGCCCGCACGCCTTCGGCGACAGCCTCCAACCGCTCTTCGAGCGGAGCCTCGCCGCCAAGGCTGCGCTGAATCTGGAGCACGGCTCGGAGCCTGACGGTATGGGCCCTTGATTCGTCCACGAGTCGGCCGACGAGCCAACCGAATACGACCGGTGTCACCAGGGACACCAAGCCGTCGATTGTTGCCGAGCTGAGCCCCGTCCTCTCGATGGCCGGCAGGACCAGAGGAGCCTGAAGGAGGCCGGCGCCCAGGCCAATCAAGGCGCCGCCCACCGCGCCCGAGCCCAGAGCCGCCCAGAGGGTCGGCACGAGGAGGAGGTGCCGGAGCGCTGAGGGAGGGCCTGGCCCGTCGGCGGCCATTCCTCCGACGATGAGGGCCACGAGCAGAAGCTGCACCCAGATCACACTGCCAGAAGACGGTAGGCGGCGAAGAACGTCAGGGTCGCCACGTAGCCGGGAAGCAGGCTGCCGCTCCACGATCGTAGAGCACAGCAGCCCAATCCCAGGAGCGCCGTATAGAAGACGGCGCCGGCCCGGACTTCCGTCGCCGAGGGCAAGGCCGGATCGAGGAGATAGCGCATCACCGCCAGCGCCGTGGTAAGGCCGGCCGCCGGCCAGAATCGCCAGCGCCGCCACCAGCGCGAGAACAGCGCGCCCCGGAAGAGCCACTCGGCGGTGAGCGCATTGGCGCCGACATCGTAGGCGATGGCCGCCACGTATTCCGCCAAGCTCGCGAGGCGCACCGCATAGCCGAACGTGAGCGATGAGGAAAGCAGGAGATGAAAGCCGAGGAACCCGCCGACGCCCACTCCTGCGGCTACCGATCGCAGGCCGTGGGGCCACGTGACTCCCATCCGCCCAAACTCGACACGGTTGCCGGCGAGGAACACGACGAGCGGCGGGACGAGCGTGTAGGCGAGCGCTCCCAATGGGCTGAGACGTCCGGCGATCGAGGCCGACAGCAGCGCCGCGGCTACAGCCAGCGCAGGCCGCCGCCATCCCGGGGCGCCCTCGGTGGCGAGGATCCAGCCCAGAGCGAAGAACGTGGCATGGACCGCCGCGCCCGCCGCCGCCCAGCCCAGCCGGTTCGGCAGGCCTTGGGTCAAGTCGACCGTCAGCGCCGCGGTGGTGAGCGTGATTCCTCCCGCGGCAGCGAGCCAGCAAGCCGTCGCGACCGAGCTCGCGGGCGTGCTCCGCGACGGCTCAAAGCGAGCGCTCAGCAGCAGCATCGGCCAGGGCCTCCACGCACATCACGGACAGGCGCTCATCGAGAGTCCGGCCGGCCTCGCCCAGAAGTCGCTCGAGCGCTTCGCCGTGCGAAAGTCGCGCGCGATAGGGGCGGTCCGAGGTCAGGGCATCGTAGACATCGGCGACGGCCACGATCCGGGCACCCAGCGGAATCGACTCGCCGCGGAGGCCGTCGGGATAGCCGCTGCCATCGAGCCGCTCATGGTGATGGAGGACGATCCTCGCGCCCTCGTCAAAGAATTCGAGCGGCGCAACGATCTGGGCGCCCGCCACCGGATGGCGCCGCATGACTTCCCACTCGTCATCCGAGAGCGGGCCCGGCTTCCGAAGAATGCCTTCCGGCACGCCGATCTTGCCGAGGTCGTGAAGCAAGCCCGCTTGGGCGATGGTCTCCACCGCACCGCCCTCGAGTCCCGCGTCCAGTGCGATGCGCCGCGCGAGCCGCGCCACGCGCTCGGAGTGGCCGCGGGTGTACGGATCCTTGGCCTCCAGCGCATTGGCCAATCCCAGCAGGCTCTGAAAGATCGCGCCCTGCAGCCGCCGGTAGGTCTTCTTCAGGTCCACGGCGTACTGGAGGGACTGCTGATAGGCCGCGCGAAGTCGGTCGTGGGTCCGCGTGAGCTCGCGCTCGCGTCCGAGCGAGGCTTCGTACAGCGACTTGAGGTCGCGCGCATAGGACAGGGCCTGCGAGAGCGCTACCTCTCCGGCCATACCGGCGCCTCCGGAAGGAGTGCGCGGACCAGCGTGAGCAGCGCCAGCGGCGAGAAGGGCTTGGTCAGGTACTCATCGGCGCCGGCGGCGAATCCCCGGGCGCGATCCGCGGCCTGACCGGCGGCGGAGAGCATGACGATGCGCATGGCGATGCCGTCCGGGGACTGCCGGAGCCGCCGGCACACCTCGAGGCCGTTGAGCCGCGGCATCTGCACATCGAGCAGCGCGAGGTCCGGGCGCAGCGCCCGCGCCAGCGCGAGCGCGGCGTCGCCATCCACGGCGGTAATCACCCGCACCTCGTTGTCCTCGAGCGTGAAGCGAACGAGCTCCAGGATGGCGGGCTCGTCGTCGGCCACGAGGATGGTCGTCATGCCGTCCCGGCAATGCGAGGGACGTGCCACAGCGGGAAAGCGCGGGAAATCTGCGAATGAGGGAGCGGTGACTCGAGAGCCTGCCCCCGGAACAGTGCAGGCCGCCCCGCCGATTGCACCTCGGCCAGGGCAGAAGCCGGGGCAAGAGCGCCCCGGAGAGAGCCGCTAGCGGCCGTTCTTGCTTGCGACCTGCAGCCGCGTCTGGGCGCGCTGAAGCGCGGTGAGGGCCCGGCTGTAGTCAATGTCTTCCTCCGGGCCGCGGGCGCTCCGGCCCGCGAGACGCTGCTCGGCGCGCTGGCGGGCCCGCTCGGCGCGGTCGCGATCGATCTCCCCGGGACGCTCGGCATGCTCCGCCAGGATGATCACGCGATCATTGCTCACCTCAGCGAATCCTCCGGCGACCGCGAGGTGCCGCTCGTCGCGCCCTTGCCGGTAGATGACCTCGCCGCAGCCGAGTGTCGTCAGAAACGGCGCATGCCCCGGCAGGACGCCGAAGTATCCCTCCGAGCCGGGGGCCACCACCTCGTCGACCTCGGTGGAGACGAGCTGCCGAATGGGCGTCGCGAGCTCGAAGCGCATCGGGGCTACTTCACCTCGCGCATCTTCCGGGCCTTCTCCACCGCCTCGTCGATGCCGCCCACCATGTAGAAGGCCTGCTCCGGCAGGTCGTCGTGCTTGCCCTCGACGATCTCCTTGAACCCGCGGATCGTGTCGCCCAGCTTCACGTACCGTCCCTGCTGGCCCGTAAACGCTTCCGCCACGGAGAACGGCTGCGAGAGGAAGCGCTGAATCTTCCGCGCGCGCGACACGATCAGCTTGTCTTCGTCGGAGAGCTCCTCCATACCGAGGATGGCGATGATGTCCTGCAGGTCCTTGTAGCGCTGCAGCGTGGACTGCACCGCGCGGGCCGTCTGGTAATGCTCGGCGCCCAGGATCACGGGGTCGAGGATCCGCGACGTCGAGGCCAGCGGATCGACGGCCGGATAGATGCCCAGCTCGGCGATTTGGCGGGACAGCACCGTGGTCGCATCCAAATGGGCGAACACGGTGGCCGGCGCGGGATCGGTGATGTCATCGGCGGGCACGTAGATGGCCTGGACCGAGGTAATGGAGCCCTTCTTGGTCGAGGTGATCCGCTCCTGCAGAGCGCCCATCTCGGTGCCCAGTGTCGGCTGGTAGCCCACGGCCGAGGGCATGCGGCCCAGCAGCGCCGAGACTTCAGATCCCGCCTGGGTGAAGCGGAAGATATTGTCGATGAAAAGCAGGACGTCCTGCCCCTCTTCGTCACGGAAGTACTCGGCCGAGGTCACGCCCGTCAGCGCCACTCGGAGGCGGGAGCCGGGCGGCTCGGTCATCTGGCCAAAGATGAGGGCGGTCTTCTCGATCACGCCCGACTCCTTCATCTCATTCCAAAGGTCATTGCCCTCGCGGGTGCGCTCCCCCACTCCGGCGAAGACGGAGATGCCGCCGTGCTGCTTGGCGATATTGTTGATCAGCTCCATGATCAGCACGGTCTTGCCGACACCTGCCCCGCCGAACAGGCCGGTCTTCCCGCCCTTGGTATACGGCTCGAGCAGGTCCACGACCTTGATCCCGGTCTCGAACATCTCGACCTTGGTGGACTGCTGCTCGAAAGACGGCGCCGGCCGATGAATCGGATAGCTCTTGCCCGTCTTGACGGGCCCGGCCTTGTCCACGGGCTCGCCCGTGATGTTCAGGATGCGGCCAAGGGTTTCATTCCCGACCGGGATGGTGATCGGCTGGCCCGTATCGACCACGGGCATGCCGCGGATGAGCCCGTCGGTGGCCGCCATGGCGACGGCGCGCACCTGGCTCTCGCCGAGATGCTGCGCCACCTCGAGAACGAGCTTGGAGGAGTACGCGAAGATGTCGGTGCTGCCCGCGCCCGGCACCTCCAGGGCATTGTAGATCGCGGGCAGCTTGCCCGGCTCGAACTCCACGTCCACCACCGGCCCGATCACCTGAACGATCTTGCCCTGATTCATTCCGAACTCCTTTGGTCAGTCATCGCACGGCTCACGCTTCGACGGCTTGCCTGAGCGCCTCGGCGCCGCCGACGATATCCAGCAGCTCCTTGGTGATGCGCTCCTGGCGGGCCTTGTTGTACTGGATGGTCAGCACCCCGATCATCTCCTTCGCGTTCTTGGTCGCCGCCTCCATCGCGGTCATCCGCGCCCCGTGCTCGCCCGCCACCGATTCCATGAGCGCGCGGAACACCTGGGTGGTGACATGGCGAGGCAGGAGCGCGGCAAGGATGGCCTCCGGGCTGGGCTCGTAGATATAGTCCCCCGCCGTCTGCCCCTCTTTCGCCTCGGCCGCCTCGATGGGCAGCAGCCGCTCCCGGCGGACACGCTGGACCGCTACCGACCGGAACTCGTTATAGATGAGGTGCACCTCATCCACCTCGCCGGCCAGGTAGTCCTGCATGAGCTGTCCCGAAAGCTCCTGGGCGTGGGCATAGGCGAGCCGGTCGAAGAAGCCCAGCATCTCGGACTTCACCGACCACTGCCGCCGGCGATAGAAGTCTCGCGCCTTCTTGCCGACCACGACCAGGGTCAGATCGGTCTCGCCGCCTTCACGCAAGAAGGCGAGCGAAGCGCGAAGGATATTCGAGTTGAACGCGCCGCAGAGACCCTTGTCGGCGGTGATGATGACAAGCCGCCTGCGTCCCGTCGTGCGCCGCGCCAGGAGCGGATGCGCTTCAGTTCCCGCCCGCGCGACGAGATTGGCGAGCAGCTCGGCCATCTTGAGCGCGTACGGCCGCGCCTCCAGAATGCGCTCCTGGGCCCGGCGGAGCTTGGCCGCCGCCACCAGCTTCATGGCGCGGGTGATCTTCTGGGTGGATTCGACCGAGCGAATCCTGCGCCGGATATCCCTGAGCGTGGCCATGGAGCTCGCGCGCTACGCGGCCTTGATGCCCCGCGAGGCCATGAACTCGGCCTTGGCGTCGGTGATCGCTTTCGTCAGTCCGTCGCGCAAATCGTCGTGGAGCTCCTTCTTGTTGGCGATGTCGGCGAGAAGCTGGGCGTGCGTGCGGTCGATATACGGAAAGAAGAACTCCTCGAACGACGGGACCTGGTCCACCGGCACATCGTCCAGCAGGCCCTGGGTGCCCGCGAAGATGATCGCGATCTGCCGCTCGATCGGCAGCGGCACGTACTGTTTCTGTTTGAGGACCTCCACCATCCGCTGGCCGCGGGCGAGCTGCTGCTGCGTGGCCTTGTCGAGGTCGGAGCCGAACTGGGCGAAGGCCGCCAGCTCCCGGAACTGGGCGAGATCGAGCCGCAGCTTGCCGGCGATCTGGCGCATCGCCTTGATCTGGGCGGATCCGCCGACCCGGGAGACTGACAGGCCGACGTTCACGGCGGGACGGATGCCGGAGAAGAACAGGTCCGACTCCAGATAGATCTGCCCGTCGGTGATGGAGATCACGTTGGTCGGGATATAGGCGGACACGTCGCCCAGCTGGGTCTCGATGATCGGCAGCGCGGTCAGCGAGCCGCCGCCGAGCTCGTCATTGAGCTTGGCCGCCCGCTCGAGCAGTCGAGAGTGCAGGTAGAAGACGTCGCCGGGATACGCCTCACGCCCGGGCGGCCGCCGCAGCAGCAGTGAGAGCTGCCGGTACGCCGTCGCATGCTTGGACAGGTCGTCGTAGATGCAGAGAGCGTGACGGCCGGAGTCGCGGAAGTACTCGCCCATGGCGCAGCCCGCGTACGGGGCGATGTACTGCAGCGGCGCGGATTCGGAGGCCGAGGCGAGGATCACGGTGGTGTAGGCCATGGCGCCGGTGTCCTCGAGCACCTTTACCACCTGCGCCACGGTGGACCGCTTCTGACCGATGGCGACATAGAAGCAGTACACTCCCTGCCCCTTCTGATTGATGATCGTGTCCACGCCGATGGCGGTCTTGCCGGTGCCGCGGTCTCCGATGATGAGCTCGCGCTGGCCGCGCCCGATGGGGATCATGGCGTCGATGGCCTTGAGGCCCGTCTGCAGCGGCTCCTTGACCCCACGCCGGTCCACCACGCCCGGAGCGTAACGCTCGATGGACCGAAACTCCTTGGTCTCGATGGGCCCCTTGCCGTCCACCGGCTGGCCGAGGGCATTGACGACGCGCCCGACGAGCGCCTCTCCGACGGGCACCTGGGCGATGCGTTTGGTCCGGGTGACGGGGTCGCCTTCCTTGATCTTGGTGTCGGCGCCCAGGAGCACGGCGCCCACGTTGTCGGCTTCGAGGTTGAGCACGAGACCGAAGACGTCGCCCGGGAACTGGAGCAGCTCGCCGGACAAGGCCTTCTCGAGGCCGTAGATGCGGGCGATGCCGTCGCCCACCTCGATGACGCGCCCGGCTTCCTTGAGGTCGATCTCGGCCTCATAGCCCTGGAGCTGACGCTTGATGATTTCGCTGATCTCTTCCGCCTTGATCATGTGCTATCCCCTTGCCAGCCGCTCGCGCATCCGCGCCAGCTGCCCGTCGAGACTGCCGTCGAGAATGAGACTGCCGACCTGCGCGATGAAGCCGCCCAGGAGCGTGGAATCCACCTGCTCTTCGACGAGAATGCGCTTGTCCAGCGCCCGCTCGAGGCGCGCGGCGAGCTGCCGCTTCTCCTCCTCGGTGAGCGCCACCGCCGAGCGCACCCGCGCCCGGGCCTGCCCGAGGTCCTCGTCCAGGAGGACGCGGTATGCCTCGGTGATCTCGCCAAGGTGATCGATGCGCCCGCGCTCCGCGACGAGGCCGACGAAGTCCTGGACGAGTTTCCCGCACCCGGCCTTCTTCGCGAGGGCGACGGCGATGCCGCGCCGATCCGCGGGCTTGATCCAGGGCCGCGTGAGCACATCGCGGATCTCAGGGTCGCTGCCGACGGCGCCGAGGAACGCGTCGAGCTCGGCGCCCACCGCCGGGGCCGACGCGGCCTCCCGCGTGATCATGTGCAGCGCCTTGGCGTAGCGCCGCGCGGTGGCTTCCCTCGCCCGCATTGAATCAGCTGACTTTCTCGACGCGCGCGATGGCGTCGGCGACGATCCGGCGGTGGTCCTCGTCCCGGAGGCTCTTCTTGATCAGGCGCTCGGCGATGGAGGTGGCGAGCTCGCTCACCTCCTGGCGCAGCTCCTGCCTCGCGCGGCGGATATCCTGGCTCATTTCGGCGCGGGCCGATTCCACGAGGCGCGCCGCTTCGGCGCGCGCCGCCTCGACCAGCCGGCGCTGCTCTTCGGCGGCCTCCTTGAGGGCGGCGGCGCGGATGGCCTGCGCCTCGGCGTGCGCGGCCTGGATCTTTCCCGCGTGCTCTTCGCGCTCACGCTGGGCCTCGGCGCGCGCGGCCTGGGCTTCGTCGAGGGACTTCCGGATGGCCTCGGCCCGCTCTTCCATCTTCCCTACGAGCGGGCGGTAGAGTAGCTTGGCGAGGAGGAAGAGCAGCAGGCCGAAATTCACCACCTGGATGATGAGCGACTTGTCCAGGTTGATGAGGCCTCCACCCTCCGAGGCGAGCGCTAGAGACGGCAGCAGTCCGAGCAGGAGCGCAGCGATGGCGAGGACCCGACTCATGGTGAATTCTCCGGCCTCGAAACGAGATTTTGTGAAATAAGGAACAAACGCTACAGAAGTATCACGCGCTTTCGAAAACTGTCAAGGGGCATCGGGACCGCGACGGGCAATGACCCCGCCGCCAATGACGAGATCATCCCGATAGAAGACGACGGACTGTCCAGGCGCAGGCGCACGCTGGGCGACGGCGAAGTCGACCCGGACCCACCCCTGCCCTACCGGCGACAGGAAGGCGGCGGCCGGTATATGGCTATGCCGAATCTTCGCTATGACCTCGATAGGCTCATCAAGCGCCTCGATGGAGATCAGATTCACCTGCTCGGCCCACAGGGACTTCACCTCGACCTCGTCAGCCCCACCCACCACTACCGTATTGCGCTCGGGATCAAGCGTCGTGACATAAAGCGGCCGCGTCCCGGCCAGGCCCAGGCCCCGGCGCTGGCCCACTGTGTAATTGGCCAGGCCACCATGCTCGCCGAGGACATTTCCCTGTCCGTCCACGATGGGGCCGGGGCGGAACGCCCGTGGGACGCGGCGACGGAGGAATCCCCGATAATCGTCGTCCGGAATGAAGCAGATCTCCTGGCTTTCGGGCTTGTCGGCCGTGACCAGGCCTAAGGCCCGCGCCTTGGCGCGGACCTCCTCCTTGCTCAGGTCGCCCACGGGAAAGCGCGCCGCGGCCAGCTGCGACTGGCTGAGCGGCCAGAGAAAATCGGACTGGTCTTTGTGCGGATCGCGGCCCCGCCAGAGCAGATAGCGCCCCGACTTCTCATCGTGGCTGATCCGCGCGTAATGGCCCGTGGCGACGGCCACCGCGTCCCACGCTCGAGCGCGACGGAGCAGCGAGCCGAACTTGACGTCGCGGTTGCAGGACACGCAGGGCACCGGCGTCCGGCCGGCCTCGTACTCACGGGCGAACCCCTCGATGACGGTTTCGTCGAATTCCCGCTCGCTATTGAGCAAGTAATAGGGAATCCCGAGCCGGCTCGCGACCTGGCGCGCGTCGTCCACCGTCTCGGGCGAGCAGCAGCTCCCGAAACGACGAGCGGCCTCGTCCGGCTCGCGCCACGGCCACACACGCAGCGTCACGCCCACCACGTCGTGCCCTTGCTCGACGAGCAGAGCCGCCGCGACAGAGGAGTCCACCCCGCCGCTCATGCCGACGACAATGCGCTCGCTCATGGAGTTCCCGCCACGCTTTCGATCTTACGCCCGGCCGGAAGTGATCAGCTCGGTGAGGCGATCCAGCTCCTCGCGCGATGTGTAGGCGATCTCGATCCGGCCCGAGCGCTCGCTGCCGATGAGGCGCACGCGGGTCGCCAGCGCCGAGCGAAGCGCGTTCTCGACAGCCGCGAGTTCCGGAGAGCGACGAAGCTGGCGCCGCGCGGGCTTACTGCGCTTGAGCTGCACGCCTTCCTCAGTGGCGCGCACGGACCATGAGTGGGCCAGGATCTCCTCGCGCAGCCTGAGCTGATCGGCAGGCGAGGGGAGGGACAGGAGCGCGCGCGCATGCCCCATCGTGAGCCGGCCGGACCGCAAATCGGCCTGGATCAGCTCGGGCAACTTGAGCAGCCGCAGGCAGTTGGCGATGCTGCTCCGGTCGCGACCCACGCGCTGGGCGAGCTCTTCCTGCGTCCAGCCGAATTCGGCCAGAAGCCGTTGATAGGCCTCCGCCTCCTCCATCGGGTTCAGGTCTTCGCGCAGCAGATTCTCGACCAGGGCCAATTCAAGGCTCTGGGCATCCGTGCTCTCGCGCACCACCGCCGGGATATGAGTCAAGCCGGCAAGCTTGGCGGCCCGCCACCGCCGCTCGCCCACAATGAGCTCGTAGCCTGTCCCTCGCCGTCGAACCACCACGGGCTGGAGAACCCCAGTTTGGCGAAATGAGGCGGCTAGATCGTGTAACCCTTTGTCATTAAAGTCTTTTCTGGGCTGCCTCGGATTGGGGCTGATCGATTCAATCGGCAGCTCGCTTATCGAGGTGGCAGGGCCTGACTCGGGAGTAGAGGAGAGCAGCGCCCCGAGTCCACGACCCAATCCGTGTCGGTTAGCCATGGGCCAGCACCTCCTTGGTGAGCTCGAGATAGGCCGTTGCCCCGGATGAGCGGAGGTCGTAGAGCATAATCGGCTTGCCATAGCTCGGCGCTTCGGTGAGCCGGATATTGCGGGGAATGATCGTGGTCATGACCTGGCCGCCAAGATGTTGGTGTACTTCGGCCTTCACTTGGGCGGCGAGGCTGGTTCGGCCATCGAACATGGTGAGCACGATGCCTTCGACTTTGAGGTGGGGATTCAGCCGTTCCCGCACGAGGCTGATGGTCTTGAGAATATGGGCCAGACCCTCCAGAGCGTAATACTCGCACTGGAGCGGAACAAGGGCGGAGTCAGCGGCCGCCAGGGCATTCAGCGTAAGCAAACCCAGAGAAGGCGGGCAGTCGACGATCACATAATCATAGTCTTCCTTGGCCGGCGAGAGGGCCCGCTCAAGACGGCGCTCGCGATCGTTGACCGTTACGAGCTCGATCTCGGCCCCTACCAGATCGATGTCGGCCGGCACTATTGACAGAAAGCTCAGGCTCGTATCCAAGACCGCGTCCTTGAGTGGAATACCCTCGAGGAGCACATGGTAGATGGTGCGAGAGAGAGTATTCTTGTTCACCCCGAGGCCGGTAGTCGCATTGCCTTGGGGATCAAGGTCGACCAAGAGCGTCTTCTTCTCAGCGAGGGCAAGTCCGGCCGCTACATTTACCGCCGTGGTCGTCTTTCCCACTCCGCCCTTTTGATTAACAACAGCAATGGTTCGGCCCACTTAGCCTCCTGGTGTTCCACGTGGAACGTTTTGAGTACGGGTTCAAGCCTCGTTCCACGTGAAACAATACTCTAGGGTCCAGGAAAGCTCAAGATTTCCGAGAGGCTATGAGGAAGGATCTCTTTAGCCCAAGAGCGGAGAAGGGGACCGTCTCCCAGCGAGCGGCGAGGGTCGGCGGCATCGCCGGCAGCTTCCCAGGCTTAGGAGGCCCGGGCGCGATGAAAACACCTCCAGGCTTCAGATACTCAGCGACTGCGGCAAGCAAGGTCCGAGTCTGAGCAATAGCACGAGAAAGCGCAACATCGAAAAAGCCTGATTTTTCAGGATGTTGCTTGATGGTCACCTCGGCTCGCCCTTCGAGAACTTCTACATCCCCGAGGTCCAGCTCTCGCTTGAGAGTTGAAAGGAATGACACCCGCTTCCTCTTGGCCTCGATGAGCGTGAGCTGGATCCTGGGCTCGACGATGCGCAGCGGGATCCCCGGTATTCCGGCGCCGGCACCGATGTCCACCACCTTGATCCCACCATCGGGAAGCAGGGGAAGCAGCAAGAGAGAATCCTGGAAGAGAACGCGACCGATCGCCGCCGGTGAGTCGAGGGCGGTCATGCGATGTACGCGATTCCAGGCGAGCAGAAGGTCGAGGTAGCGAGAGAACCGTTCGCGCTCCGCCGCGGATGCCGCGCGCCCGGTCACGGCGCGGATGGTGTCGGTGAGCGGAGCGAGGGGGTCGCGCTGAGCGGCGGCCACCGCTACTCGGCGGCTTGGCCGGCGAGGACGGAAACAACGGCAGCGGATGGGGCGAGGCCAGAAATCGCGAGCGCTACGGTCACGCCTTCTTGCCGGAGCGAACGGGCACCTTGCTGACCTTGGCGCCCCGTTCCATATACTTCTGCTGCGCGATCTGGAGCACGTTGGAAAGCGTCCAGTAGAGCACGAGCCCCGAGGGCAGATTCAAGAACATGAAGGTGAACACGACGGGCATGAAGAGCATCATCTTCGCCTGGCGCGGATCGCCCATCACCGGCGTCATCTTCTGCTGCACGAACATCGAGACGCCCATCAGGATCGGCAGCACGTAGGTCGGATCGTGCGCCGCCAGGTCGCAGATCCAGACGCAGTGCCCACCGAGCCACGGAAACCATTTTGGCAGCGTGCCCAGGTCGATGAACGGCGCGTTCTGCATCTCGACGGCCACTGAGAGCGCGACGTAGAGCGCATAGAAGATCGGAATCTGGACGATCATGGGCAGGCAGCCGCCCAGCGGGTTCACCTTGTGCTCGCGGTACAGCGCCATGGTCTCCTGCTGGAGGCGCTGCGGGTCGCTCTTGTATTTAGACCGAAGCGCATTGATCTGGGGCTGCAGCGCCTGCATCGATCTCATCGAGGTCATGCTCTTCACCGTGAGCGGGAAGAACACAACCTTGGTGATGATCGTGAGCAGGATGATCGCCACGCCGTAGTTGCGCGTGTAGGTGAAGAAGAGATTCAGCAGCCAGAGAATGGGCACCGCGAGCCATTCCATCGGCAGGCCGCCATAGGCCTGGGGCATGGGGAAGCCGCCGAAGAAAATCGATTTCTCGAGGCCTACTCCGATGGCCTTGAGCCGGTCATGCTCCTTGGGCCCGAGATAGAGCTCCGCGCGACCCTCCCACGCCTGGCCGGGCTGTAGCTGGGGCAGGGGCGCTCGCAGCGCGACTTGGGCCAGCTCGACCGGCTTGGCTTGCTCAGGCTTGGACTCGCTCAGCTTGGTCTCCACCAATTGGAAGCCCGGGCTTCGCGGGATCAGGGCGGCCAGATACCACTCGCTCTCGAGTGCCACCCACTGCCCATCGCCGGCTCTATCCCCGATCTTCGCCAGAGCTTCGCGCTGCACCGCGCCTTGGGTCATCTGAGCGAATCGAATGGGGTGCTGCCCCTGAAACGCCTCCGTGACGTCCTTGGGCAGCTCGATCGGCGCTCTCCAGGGGATCAGGATCTGGGCGCTCTGGGCCACGCTGTGGCGATTTTCGACTTTGATGTCCTGCTCGATCAGGTAGTTGTCGGCCCGGAATCGAAGCGTTTGGGTAATGCGCAGCCCAAATCCGTCCTCGCCCACCATCCGGAGCTCTCCCTCAGGCCGCTCCTTGCTGAGCTGGATCGAGTCTCCGGACAGCATGAATGCGAGCGGGCGAGGGGCCTGTCCCGCCCGCACCACCTCGAGCCCCCGGGAGGCAAGCAATCCTGGGGCAACCAATGGCTTCTGGCCCCGATAATTGAGCTCCCATTTCCTGACCTGGCCCCCCTGGGTGGTAATCTCGGCCCGGTAGAGCGGCGTTTCGATCACCGCCACGCGGTCGGGGACCGTGGTGACGCCCTTGGCGGGCAGGGGAGGGACGGCGCTGGGCGGCGTGGGCGTTGGCGCGACGGCTCCGGGGGGCGGTCCAGCAGGTCCCGGCGCGGGACTCTCGGTCTTCTGCGGAGGTGGCGCAACGGGCTTGGTGTCCGGCGGCTGGACAAACAAGATCTGATAGATCAATAAAACGGCCACCATCAACATGGCGGCCCAAATCGCCCGCTTCTCCATTAGGCTCCCGAGTTCTCCCGTCTTTTCGCTTTCGCCGGCGGTGGCGGATCATAGCCGCCCGCCTGCCACGGATGGCAACGAGCGACGCGCCTCGCGGTCAGCCATCCTCCGCGCAGCAGCCCATGCGCACTCAAAGCCTGCCGCCCATATTCCGAACAACTGGGCTCGAAGCGGCACACCGCCGGTAGCAGCGGCCGCAGCAGCAATTGATAACCGCGTACGAGGAAGGCCGCGGCCCGGCCGGCGGCGCCGTTCACGCCTCACCCCGCGCCGCGCGCGTCACGGCGGCGATCGCCCGCCGCATATCAGCCATCAGGTCGCCGAAGGCCCGGCTCAATGCGACAGGACGCGCCACAAACATCATCTCGACCTTGTTGGGCAGCTCCGAGCGCTGTCGCCGGTAGGCCTCTCGCAGCCTACGCCGCGCGCGGTTACGGCTCACCGCGCCCCGCACCTGTCGACTGACGGCAAAGCCGACCTTGGGTCCTCCGTCCCCGACGCGCCAGAGCAGGACGAAGCCCGGTTGTTCTTCCCGCTTGCCCTGCTGGAAAACCGCCTGGATGTCACCGGCGTGCCGAAGTCGTTCGTGGCGAGGGAGCGACAGCGCTGCGCCGCGGTGGCGGGTCACGCTGGCTAGACGGCGAGACGCTTGCGTCCCTTCGCGCGCCGCCGTTTAAGCACTTTCCTTCCGCCCTGCGTCTTCATTCGCTCGCGGAAGCCGTGCGTCTTCTTCCGGCGACGCACATTCGGTTGAAATGTCCGCTTCATGGAGGAACTCCTCCTCTCGGTCGGAGAACCTCCGTAGTCTACTGAGCGCTCTATACCAAGTCAAGGCACGCAACCCCTTGCGATGGTGAACCCCGCATGATAAGGTCCGAACTCCCACGCACTCCGCGCAGTGAGGCCGGGCTGGCCGGCGCTCTTGGTGAGGAGCGAAACGCGGGGCGAGCTCTTCCCCGTTCGTAGTCGGTTGAGACGATGACAGGTTGCGACCCGGTCCGCCGCAGCGCCGACCCATATAGCCAGCCCAGCCGAAGCGCTCATGGTTATCCACACCTGTGGATAACTCTGTGTGTAACTCTCCGGCTGGGCCCCGCTCAAGGTATTGGAAATGCTTGACTCTTTGTGGAAACGCCTCCTCGGGGCACTTGAGGGCAAGATCCCTGAAACAGCACTGGACTCCTGGCTCCGCCCCTGCCGGCTCGCGGCCCTCGACGGCGATCTCGTGCGAATTCTCGCGCCCAGTCAATTCGCGCGCGATTGGCTGGCTCAGCACCACGTGCAGGCCCTGGAAACCGCGGCCCGCGACGTCCTCGGCGGAAATCCGCGCGTGCTCATCGACGTCGACCGAGACACGGGGCGGCCCATCGCCGTCGCGGCCACTGATCCGTCCCCCACGGCGCTTCCAACCGGGCTGTCCTCCCGCTACACGTTCCAGTCGTTCGTCGTCGGCAACTCCAATCAGTTCGCCCAGGCGGCCTGTCAGGCGGTCGCGGAGCTGCCCTCCAAGGCGTACAACCCGCTCTTCATCTATGGCGGCGTCGGCTTGGGCAAGACGCACCTCCTGCACGCCGTCGGCCACGAAATCGCGCGCCTCTATCCCGCGATGCGCCTGCTCTATCTCTCCTCGGAGCGGTTCACGAACGACCTCATCAATGCCATCCGCTACGACCGCACCGCGGAGTTCCGCGCCAAGTACCGCACCATTGACCTCCTGCTGATCGACGACGTCCAGTTCATCTCGGGCAAAGAGCGGACCCAGGAGGAGTTCTTCCACACGTTCAACGATCTCTACGAGGCCCGGAAACAAATTGTCGTCTCCTCGGACTCCGCTCCCAAGGAGATCCCGGAAATCGAGGAGCGGCTTCGCTCCCGTTTCGAGTGGGGCCTGATCGCCGACATCCAGCCGCCGGATTTCGAGACCCGCGTAGCGATCCTCAAGAAGAAAGCTGAAATCGAGCGAGTCCGCCTCCCCGACGACGTCGCCTACCTCATCGCCTCCCGCATCAAGGCCAATATCCGGGAAATCGAGGGCTCGCTCACCCGCATGATCGCCTTCTGTTCGCTGACCGGCCGCGAGATGAGTGTCGATTTGGCCCAGGAGGTTCTCTCCGAGCTCTGGGGCGAGGAGGACCGCATCATCACGGTCGAGCACATCCAGCGGAAAGCCTCCGAATTCTTCGGGATCAAGCCGTCCGACATGCGCGCCAAGAATCGGACCAAGACCGTCGCTCTCCCGCGGCAGATCGCGATGTTCCTGGCCCGACAGCTCACCCATCAGTCGCTGGCCGAGATCGGCCGCGCCTTCGGCGGCAAGGACCATACCACCGTCCTCCACGCCGTGGACAAGATCCAGGGATTACTCCGCGAGGATCCCAAATTCAAGAAGACCATCGACTCACTTACCCAGAGCATCAATTCGTGATCCACGCCTCCCGTCGCTCCATCCACGCCCCTGTCCACATCGGCGGTCCGGCCAACTCACCCCGCCACCATCGCTTTTCCGCTCCCACGCGCTACCCACATCTCCGCCTAGTGCTACGACGACGGAGTTTTGTGGTTTACTCTCCCTAAACACGGAGATTCTTATGGAAGTCCATGTGGACCGTGATGCGTTCCTCCGAGGGCTCCAGATGGTGCACAACATTGTTGAGCCCAGACAGACGCTGCCCATCCTGGCCAATGTGCTGCTCGAGGCCCAGGGGGAGACGGTGCGGATGACCGCGACGGATTTGGAGGTTGGAGTGCGGGTGTCGGCACCTGCGAAAGTCGCCGCGCCGGGAGCCATTACGATCTCGGCGCGGAAGCTGATGGAGATCGTCAAGGAATTGCCGGCCGCTCCCTTGGCGCTCAAGGTGCAGGAGAATGCCTGGGTCGCTCTCCGCTGCGGTGGAGTCTCTTACAAGCTGGTCGGGCTGACGCCTGAGGACTTTCCAGCGGTGGGCGATGGCGGGGCCGCGAGCTGGATCACGCTGGACGGCAAGATGCTCCGCGACATGCTTGCCCAGACCACCTTTGCCATTTCCCATGATGAGAGCCGTTATGCTCTCAACGGCGTGCTGTTCGCCGTGCAGGAGAAAGAGCTGCGACTCGTGGCGACGGACGGGCACCGGCTGGCGCTGGCCGTGCGGCCACTGCCCGCGGGGGGATCTAGCGTGTCCGGGATCGTCCCGCGGAAGGCCGTCCAGGAGATCGCGCGCATCGTGGGCTCGGGCGAGGACGTTCAAGTTGCCATCAGCGAGAACCAGTTCATGATGCGAATGCCGAATGTCCTGCTGATGGCGCGACTGATCGAGGGAACATTTCCGAACTACGAGCAGGTCGTGCCCCGAGCGCATCCGCATCGGATCACGATGTCGCGTGGCGCTCTGACGGCCGCATTACGGCGGGTCTCGGTGCTCTCGGAGGAGCGTACCAAGCCGGTGAAATTCGTCCTCGGGCCAGGGACGCTCAAGCTGGCCGCGTACAGCCCTGATTTTGGCGAGGCGGAGGAGCAGATGGAAGTTCAGTACACGGGCGACGAGATCACGATCGGGTTTAACTCACGCTACGTCTTGGATGCGCTGGGCGCGCAGACGGCCGAGCAGATCGTGCTCGAAGTGAAAGACGGTTTGAGCCCCGGAGTGATCAAAAGCTTCGAGGAGGAGGGGTCGCTCTGTGTTATCATGCCTATGAGGATTTGACATCTTATGGGAGCGAAAATCGGTGCATCTTGAATGGGTAGAATTTTCCGATTTTCGTAATTACCGAAGCCTCTCCCTCACAGTAGCCTCAAGCCTCAATATCCTGACGGGCCCCAATGCCCAGGGGAAAACCAATCTCCTGGAGGGGCTCGCGTTGCTGCTGGTCGGTCGTTCCTTCCGAGGCGCCAAGCCGGCGGAGCTGCCCCACTGGGACTCCACGGGCGCCGTCGTCACGGGCCAGATCCGGCGGATGGAGACCGCGCGTCCCTTGCGGCGGATGGTGAGCCAGCGGGAAGACGGCGCCTGGATGGTTTCTGGAGAGGGATGCGCCTGGGCTCGGGCAATCCCATTCGGCTGGCAGGATCTCGCGATTCTGACCAATGGGCCCCAGGCGCGCCGGAATTTCCTGGACGGCTTCGCGGGCAAGCTGTACCCGGCTCACCTGACGGCGCTGAACCGCTATCGCCAAATCCTAGCCCGCCGGAACCACCTCCTCCAGGGCGGCCTCGACCTGGCCACCCTTAAAGAGCGGATTGCGCCGTGGAATGAGCAGCTGGTTCGGGTCGGGCTCGAGCTGCTGAGCCGCCGGCGCACCGCGGCCGCCTCCCTCGGGGCCGAGGCAGCCCGGCTCTACCCGCAGCTGGCCGGAGAGGGGCAGGTTCGCCTCGAGTACCGTTGCGCCCTCGGGCCGAATCCGACGGAAGCCAATTTCGTTGAGGCACTCGAGGGGCGCTTGGCGGATGAGCAGCGGCGGGGACAGACCCTGTCCGGGCCTCATCGCGACGACCTGTTGATCGAGGTGGACGGGCGGGACCTGAGAACGTTCGGATCGCGAGGCCAGCAGCGACTCATGGCGCTGGCGCTCAGGCTGGCCGAGGCCGGGCCCGTGGCCGAGGCTGTAGGGAGCAACCCCGTGCTTCTCCTCGACGACGCTCTGTCCGAGCTGGATCCGGCGGTGCAGAGACGCGTGCTCGAGCATATTGCGGGCGCGGGGCAAGTGTTTCTGACCACGGCCGATGCTGCCCTTCCCGATGTCGGGACGGCGGCCTGGTGGGAGGTGAGGGGAGGGCAAGTAACGGACATGACCCCGGCGGCTACGAGAGGAGCGGCCTGATGCCCGAGGGCTACTCCGCCCGGGACATCAAGATCCTGGAGGGCCTCGAAGCCGTCCGGAAGCGCCCGGCCATGTACATCGGTGACACCGGCGCATATGGCCTCCACCATCTGGTTTATGAGCTGGTCGACAATGCCGTGGACGAGGCCATGGGCGGCTTCTGCGACAGCATCAAGGTCATCCTGCACTCGGACGGCTCCTGCTCCGTCGGCGACAATGGACGCGGCATTCCCGTGGACATGCACGAAACAGGCCAGTCGGGCGTCGAGGTGGTCCTGACCAAGCTCCATGCCGGTGGGAAATTCGAGCACTCGGCGTACAAGGTTTCGGGCGGACTCCATGGGGTCGGCGCCTCGGTGGTCAACGCGCTTTCCGAATGGCTCGAGGTGGAGGTCCGGCAGAAGGGGAAGGTTTGGACCCAGCGCTACGAATCCGGAGTGCCCACGGGCGAACTCACGCCAGGCGAGAAGACGTCGAAGCACGGCACCATCGTGCGCTTCAAGCCTGATCCGAAGATCTTCGAGGAGACGTCCTTCTCTTTCGACACGCTCTCGAATCGGCTGCGCGAGATGGCCTTCCTGAACAAGGGCCTTAAGATCGTCATTGCCGACGAGCGCGACGAGCGTACCCATACCTTCCTCTACAAGGGAGGCATCATTGAATTCATCAAGCACCTGAACCAGAACAAGACGCCCATCCATCCCAAGGTGCTGTTCTTCGAAGGGAAGAAGGGCGACATCGAGGTAGAGGTGGCGCTGCAGTACAACGACGGGTACCAGGAGAGCCTCTTCTCGTTCGCCAACAACATCAACACGCGAGAGGGCGGAACCCATCTGACCGGCTTCCGCGCCGCGCTGACCAGTCAGATCTCGAGCTATGCGAAGGCGCAGGGGTATCTGAAGACCTTCAAAGGGGACGTGAGCGGCGATGACGTCCGGGAGGGGCTGACCGCCGTCGTGTCGGTGCGAATTCCCGATCCGCAGTTCGAGGGCCAGACCAAGGCGAAGCTCGGCAATACCGACGTGAAGGGCCTGGTCCAGCAGATCGTCAACGACAGGCTGGCTGAAGCCTTTGAAGAGGATCCCGCGACGGCGCGGAAGATCGCCGACAAGTGCGTCCGCGCTGCGCAGGCCCGCGAAGCCGCCCGAAAGGCGAGAGAGCTCACGCGCAAGAGCGGGCGGGATGACGAGGGCTTGTCGGCCAAGCTGGCCGACTGCTCGGAGCGCGAGCCGCAGTTCCGCGAGCTGTTCCTGGTCGAGGGAGATTCGGCCGGCGGCTCGGCCAAGCAGGGGCGGGACCGCAAGACGCAGGCCGTCCTTCCGCTCCGCGGCAAGATCATCAATGCCGAGAAGGCCCGCTACGACAAGGTCCTGTCCCACAATGAAATCCGGCTCCTCATCTCGGCGATGGGCACCGGAATCGGGCCCGAGGAGTTCGACGTCAGCAAGCTTCGCTACCACAAGATCATCCTGATGACCGATGCCGACGTGGACGGCGCCCACATCCGGACGCTCCTGCTCACGTTCTTCTTCCGTCACATGGTGTCGGTGATCGAGGCGGGGCACCTCTTCATCGGCCAGCCGCCCCTGTTCAAGGTTAAGAAGGGCCGCTCCGAGAAATACCTGATGAGTGAGCGGGAGATGGAGGAGTTCCTGCTTCAGCAGTGGGTCGCGAAGGCGAGCGTCAAGGTGCCGGGTAAGAGCCAGCCGCTTCGCGAGGAGGCGCTCCTCGAGACGCTCAAGAGGGTGCTGGAATTCCGGACGCTGTTCGGCAAGTTCTGCCGGCGCGGGGTCCCGGGTCCCATCCTGGACGGGCTGCTCCGGAAGAAGTTCAAGGCGACCAAGCGCGGCGTCCACGATGCCGAGATCGCGGCGGCTGTTCAGGATGTGGCCAATGAGCTCCCCGGCTGGTCGGGGCGAATCGCGGGCGGGGATAACGGCGACACTACGACGATCCACATCGAGGGACCACAGGCCGTGCAATTCAGCCCCGACCTGCTCAAGTCTCCCGACTATACCCAGCTCTTTGAGTGCCACGCGGAGATCGCGGCCCTTCACAAGGGGCCCTGCACGGTCGTGGACAGCTCGGGCAAGGAAGCGCAAACCAAGACCCTGGACGAGCTGGTGAGGACGGTCATGGCGGCCGCCAAGGACGAGGTGGACGACGTCCAGCGGTACAAAGGGCTGGGCGAGATGAACCCGGAGCAGCTCTGGGAGACGACGATGAACCCGGAGACCCGCACCCTTCTCAAGGTCACCATGGAGGACGCCGTCGGGGCCGACGAGATGTTCACGGTGCTGATGGGCGATGCAGTCGAGCCCCGCCGGGAGTTCATCGAGAAGAATGCGCTCGACGTCGTGAACCTCGACATCTAGGAGCCCGACCGTCCCGTATGAGCCCTGAGCGCCAGACACCGGTTCCGATCGAAGAGGAGATGCGGAAGTCGTACCTCGACTATGCCATGTCCGTGATCGTCGGGCGGGCGCTTCCCGACATCCGCGACGGCCTCAAGCCCGTTCACCGCCGCGTCCTGCACACGATGAACCTGATCGGGCTCAACTGGAATCGGCCGTACAAGAAAAGTGCGCGCGTGGTGGGCGATTGCATGGGCAAGTTCCACCCGCACGGCGACTCGCCGATCTACGAGGCGCTCGTCAGGATGGTCCAGGAGTTCTCGCTGCGGTACCCGCTCGTGGACGGGCAGGGGAACTTTGGCTCCATCGACGGTGACCCGCCGGCGGCCATGCGCTATACCGAGGCGCGGCTCGCCAAGATCGCCCACGAGCTCCTGGCGGACATTGACAAGGACACCGTCGACTTCGTCCCGAACTATGACGAGAAGGAACGGGAGCCGACGGTCCTGCCCACCAAGGTGCCGAATCTCCTGGTCAATGGCTCGTCGGGGATCGCCGTGGGCATGGCGACGAATATTCCGCCGCACAATCTCACCGAGATCGTGAACGCTCTCGTCAAAGTCATCGAGAGTCCCGACGTCACCATCGACGAGCTGATGGAAACGGTCCCGGGCCCCGACTTCCCTACGCGCGGCTATATCTACGGCCGGCAGGGCATCCGGGAGGCCTATACGACGGGGCGCGGCATCATCACGCTTCGGGCGAAGGCCCATGTGGAGAAGATGCGGGGCGGTCGGGAGGCCATCATCGTCACCGAGCTGCCCTACCAGGTAAACAAGTCGGCGCTGATCGAGAAGATCGGCGAGCTGATCCGAGACAAGAAGATCGAAGGCATCTCGGAGCGGCGCGACGAATCGAGTCGCGAGGGCATTCGCATCGTGCTGGAGCTGGGGCGCGGGGAGCTCCCGCAGATCGTGATGAATCAACTCTACAAGCATACCCCGATGCAGAGCACGTTCGGCATCATCATGCTGGCACTGGTGGGTCGGCGGCCACAGGTGGTCAACCTCAAGCAGATGCTCCAGGAGTTCGTCACCTTCCGGCGCGAAGTGGTTACGCGGCGGACCAAGTACGACCTGGCGCGGGCCGAAGAAAAAGCCCACATCCTGGAAGGCCTGCGCAAGGCCGTCGACCACCTGGACGTGGTCATCCGTCTGATCCGGCAGGCCGAAAGTCCGGACGCGGCGAAGGACGCCCTGATGAACCGCCTGGACCTCTCGGAAATCCAGGCCAAGGCGATTCTCGACATGCGGCTGCAGCGCCTGACCCAGCTCGAGCGCCACAAGATCGCGGAGGAGCACGAGCAGACGCTGGCGTTGATCGCCGACCTCAAGGGCATCCTGGCCTCCGAGCAGCGGCTGATGGGCATTATCAAGGACGAGCTCCAGGCGCTGAAGACCGAGTTTGGCGACGAGCGGCGCACGGAGATTCTGGAAGAAACGGCCGACCTCACCATCGAAGACCTGCTGGCCGACGAGGACATGGTGGTGACCATCACGCGCTCCGGCTACATCAAGCGGACGCACGTGGAGGCCTACCGCAGCCAGAAGCGGGGCGGCAAGGGCGTGACGGGCATGGAGACCAAGGAAGAGGACATCGTCGAGGACCTCTTCGTGGCCTCCACGCACTCCTACCTTCTTTTCTTCACCAACAAGGGCAAGGTGCACTGGCTCAAAGTCCACGAGATCCCCGAGGGCGGGCGCATGGCCAAGGGCAAGGCCATGGTCAACGTGCTCTCGCTGGCCGAGGGCGAGCAGGTCGCGACCTGCGTGCCGGTACGCGACTTCGAGTCCGGAGGTTACATCCTCTTCGCTACCAAGCAGGGCACGGTGAAGAAGACCGAGCTCAGCGCTTTCTCCCACCCGCGAGCGGGCGGCATTCTGGGCATCACGCTTGACCCGGGCGACGAGGTCATGGCGGCCCGCCGCACCGACGGGCAGCGCGAGGTGCTGCTCTCGACCAAGCAAGGCATGATCATCCGATTCCCGGAGGACGAGGTGCGCCCCATGGGCCGCACGGCGGGTGGCGTCCGGGGAATCGACGTCGAGGAGGGCGACCAGGTCATCGCGGCCGAGGTGATGCAGGAGGGCGCGAGCGTGCTGACGGTTACCGAGCGCGGATACGGCAAGCGGACGCCGCTGGACGAGTACCGGCTCCAGGGGCGGGCGGGCAAGGGCATCATCGACATCAAGACCGAAGGCCGCAACGGCTCGGTGGTCGGAATGCTCCAGGTTCGCGAGGGAGACGACATCCTGGTCGTGACGACCAAGGGGAAGATGATCCGCATGCACGCCGACGACATCACCAGTCAGGGACGCAATACCATGGGTGTGCGGATCATCGATATCGAGCCCGACGACCACGTGGGCAGCATCGCGCGCGTCGAAGCCGAGCACAACGGCGGCAGCGAGTCATCAGCGTAAACCTCGCCGGGGCGGATGGGCCCGGCGGGGCGTGAGAGGCCGCGATGCGGCCTCTTTTTTTCTTCGTTCCCTCTCCCGTCAGGGGAGAGGGTTAGGGTGAGGGGGGACAGTGCTGGACATAAGGCTGATTCGTGAGGAGACGGCGGCGGTCGAGGGCGCGCTCAAGGCGCGCGGTGAGACGCTCTCCGTCCGCCCGATTCTGGAGTTGGATCAGCGCCGGCGGCAGCTCGTGCGGGAGGCCGAGGACCTCAAGGCCGAGCGTAATCGCGCCTCCGAGGTCATCGGCCAGGCGAAGCGGCGCGGGGAGAGCTCGGATGCGGCGATGGCGCGCATGCGCGAGGTCGGAGAGCGCATCAAGGCCCTCGACGGCCAGATCAAGCAGACGGAAGAGCGGCTCGACGCGCTGCTGCTCGAGCTGCCCAACGTCCCGCATCCAAGCGTGCCGGTGGGACGCTCGGCCGAGGACAACGCCGAGGTCCGGCGCTGGGGGACGCCACGGGCCTTCGACTTCGAGCCCAAGCAGCACTTCGACGTGGGCGAGGCGCTGGGCATCCTCGACTTCGAGCGGGCGGCGAAGATCGCCAAGTCGCGCTTCGTCGTGATGTGGGGCGCCGCGGTGCGGCTCTCTCGCGCGCTGGCTCAGTTCATGCTGGATTTGCACACGAAGGAGCACGGCTTCACCGAAGTCTGGGTGCCTCATCTGGTGAACGCCGAGACGATGACGGGCGTCGGGATGCTGCCGAAGTTCGAGGAGCAGATGTTCAAGACGGTGGAGCCGGAGGCGGACCGGACGCTGTACCTGATCCCCACGGCGGAGGTCTCGCTGACGGCGCTGCATGGCGGAGAGATCCTGGCTGAGGCCACGCTGCCGAAGCGCTATTGCGCGTTGACACCCTGCTACCGCCGCGAGGCGGGGACGTACGGCCAGGACACGAAGGGGATGATCCGCGTCCATCAATTCGACAAGGTGGAGATGGTGAAGGTCACGACGCCCGCGCAGTCCTACGACGAGCTGGAGTCCATGGTGCGGAGCGCCGAGGCCGTGCTCCAGCGGCTCGAGCTGCCGTACCGCGTGGTGACCCTCTGCACGGCGGACATGGGGTTTCACTCCGCCAAGACCTACGACCTCGAGGTCTGGCTGCCGGGCCAGCGCAAGTACCGCGAGATCTCCTCGTGCTCGAACTGCGAGGCCTTCCAGGCGCGGCGCCTGGATCTCAAGTACCGCCCGGCCGGCGGCGGCAAGGTCGACTACTGCCATACGCTCAATGGCTCCGGGCTGGCCGTCGGCCGGACGCTGATCGCCGTACTCGAGAACTATCAGGAGGCCGACGGGTCGGTGAGCATCCCGAAAGCGCTTCAGGCTTACATGGGCGGCCAGGAGCGCATCACGCCGGTCACGAAATAGCGGCTTCGGAGGGGTGGCCGAGCCCGGTTGAAGGCGCCGGTCTTGAAAGTGGACCCGGCTCCCCCGGACACTCCGGCACTTCCGCCCCCCGCCATATCTGATCCGCCCTTACCCGATGGACAGGAGTCTCCTCCGTCTCGCTGACGGACCCTGTCTCCTCTCGTTTCAGGCACCGAGGGCACATGAAAGGGCACATGATTCTGGGCGCCGCCCCGCGTCGTTGGCCAAGGTGCCCCGGGGTCTCGATCCGGAGTGGCGTCCGGACAGCATCGGAGTGGCGGGGTCCCTGGTCGAACGGGTTCCAAGACCCGCGCGAGCACACGACCGGAGTTTACGGAGACGTCCGTGAATGTCCGCGGCGAGGTGCACGCCTATCTCCCGCCGGAGCATCACCGGCGGCTCAAGCTCGAGGCGGCAGCCCGGCAGGTCTCGCTTTCGCAATGCGTCGCCGACTGTCTGGGCGAGTACTTCGCCCTGCGCCAGGAGATGGCGACGGCGCTCGAGACCCCGGCCCAGCCGGATGGGCTCAGCCGGCGCGTGATCCCACGTGTTGCTGGCGGAGACCGAGCAGCGCCTCGTGGCCACGTTCGAGCGGTACGTAGACGACCTTGCCGCGGTCCGCGGAGGCGTGGATGCCCTCCTAGCCATGTCCGACCGCGCGGAGTTCCTCGCCCTGTGCCAGACACCCGAGGTGCCCCCGGCGGCCCAGGGCCGGGCACTGGCGAGCGGCCAGCGGCGGTTCGCGCACTGGCGCCAGACCGTGGCTCGCATGCTCCTCGCCTCGGGGCGGCCTGTGCCATGGTCCCTGGCGGAACCAGAGCCAGCCAGCAATCTCGTGCCGAAGGGGGCGCAGGCCCACGCGGGCGTCGGACACGCGGCGCACCGCTTTATCTTGCCGTGCACCTTCCTCCTTTCACCGAGTATTCCTTGAACCGCCTCCATTGACCTGGTCGGACGCATATGCAAGGATATGTGCGTGTACGAGATCCGCTTCGCCACGGGGGTGGAGCGGGATCTCAAGAGGCTCAAGGCATACGACCGGAGCAGAATCCTGGACGCCATCGAAGAGCAACTGCCCTATCAGGCGACGATTCCGAGCCGACACCGGAAGCTCCTGATCAACCTCGTCCCGCCGTGGGCCGCGGTTCCGCCGATCTGGGAACTGAGAGTCGGAGCCCATCGGGTGTTCTACGACGTCGCTCCCGAGGAAGGCGTCGTCTACGTCCGCGCGATCCGGCTCAAGCGCGCGGGGAAGAGGACGGAGGACATCCTGTGAAGACGGTGACCGTGCGCGACCTCCAGAAGCGGGTGAAGGCATGTGTGGACGACGCCCAGCGAGACCGCGTGATCGTCACGCGCCACGGTAAGCCGGCGGCCGTGCTGGTCGGCGTCCAGGGCGAGGATTGGGACGCGGTCGTGGTCCAGACGGACCCGAAGTTCTGGAGGCTCATCCGCGCGCGGCGACGCCAACCCACGCTCTCTCTTGAGCAGTTGAAGCGACGAGTCGGGGTCAAGCGGTAACGCGGCGGGGCGGTCTCTTCCAAGAACAGGAGTAGCCCGACAGGCGGCAGAGGCCAGGGCCGCCGGCCGTCAGTCGTCAGGGATCGCCAGGGCTCGCGCCGCCGCCGCGGTGAGGTTCTCGTCGCCCGGCTTGGGGAAGATGCGGTCGAAGTGCTTGGGGATCGTGCCAGGCCGGGTGCCCAAGTCACGGCGGCGATTCCCGGGACGGTCTTGCCCTGAGGCCACTGTCGGCGCTTCGGCGTGCCCCTGCTGGATCTAGGAACGGTGCGACTCCCTCGCCTCATTGGACATAGTCACGCGATGGACCTGATCCTGACGGGCCGGGGCGTCGAGGGAGAAGAGGCCCTTCGGATGGGCCTGGTCAACCGCCTGGTGCCGCGCGGCCAGGCCCTCGACGCCTCGCTTCGCCTGGCCCGTGACCTGGCTGACTTCCCCCAGCGATGCCTCCGGTCCGACCGGTTATCGGCCTACGAGCAGTGGTCGCTCCCCTACGAGGAGGCGCTGCGCAACGAGCTTCGGCGCGGTGTTGAGGTGGTCGAATCAGGAGAAACCGTGAACGGGGCAACATCGTTCGCTCGAGGTCAGGGCCGCCATGGGGCCTTCTGACCCGGGCACACCTCGTGAGAACGCCCGCGTATCCCTTCGCCGACACCCCGACCGCACTCCTGACCACATCCCGATCGCCAAGTCACGGTCGCGGCGGCGCAATCCTGTGAGCACTCGTCCCGGCACGGCGCGTGCTCTCCGCGCAGGCTATGCCCCGAGTGTGCGCGCCCACGGCCGCCTACCACCGCCAGCCCACGGACACCGTGCTCTACCGGACCGTTGAGGCCCACCTCAAGACCTTTCTCGCCCACACCGCCGGGGACGCCGAGCGCTCAGGGCTGCCCGTCTTCGTGAAGCGCGAGTTCGAGGCCTTCCTTCAGTGTGGGATCCTGGCTCACGGGTTCGCCCGGGTCCGCTGCGAAGGCTGCGCGTTCGAGCGCCTGGTGCCCTTCTCGTGCAAAGGCCGGGGCTTCTGCCCGAGCTGCGGGGGCCGGCGGATGACCGCGCACGCCGCCCAGTTGGTCGAGGCAGTCTTGCCTCCGGTACCGGTGCGCCAGTGGGTGCTCACCCTGCCCTATCGGTTGCGGTATCGGCTCGCCTGGGATCACGGGTTGACGCGCGCCGTGCTGGGCGTCTACACCCGAGTGCTCCAAGATTTCTACAGCCGCAGCGCGCACCAGCATGGCTTTGCCAAGGGCCGGACCGGGATGTTGACCGTGATCCAGCGTTTCGGCAGCGGTGTGAATCTCAATGTCCACTTCCACACCCTGGTCCTCGACGGTGTCTTCATCGAACGCACGCAAGGCCAGCTCGAGTTCCACGCGGCGATGCCACCCAGCGATGCGGCCGTGACCCAGGTGCTCGCCGCGATCCGGCACCGCGTACGGCGGCTGCTGGCCCGCCGGGGGCTGGAGCCCGATGCGGCTGAGCTCGGCCCTCTGGACGGGCTCGCCGAGGTCTCGCCCATCCTAGCCCAGATCCTCAGCGCCTCGGTCCAGGGGCGCGTCGCGCTCGGCCAACCCGCGGGCACCCGGGTCGGCCACCTGGGCGGGGCATCGCCTGGGCTCGCCGCCAGCGCCCGAGGGCCGCGGCAGGCCCACCTGGACGGCTTCGATCTGCACGCCAACGTGCGGGTGCCCCCCAACGATCGGGCCCAGCTGGAGCATCTCTGCCGGTATGTGCTCCGCCCCCCACTGGTCCAGGACCGGGTGGAGCTCCGGGCAGATGGGCGGCTCGTGGTCAAGTTGAAGGCGGCTTGGCGCGATGGGACGAGGCACCTCGTGTTCGAGCGATCCACCGCGGGTCAGGCGGCCGGGACGGGGCGACCCGGCGGCGGCTCGGCGGCCAAGGCCGAGCGCCGCCAGCAGCCGCCGCACGGCGTGCGGTTCGGTCACCACGCCGAGGATCCGGCGCGGGCCCCCGCAGCGCTCGCAGACCAGGACCTCGATCGCGAACAGCGCTTACCAGACTTCTATCATCGGCGCTGACAGGCAGCCCCTACCTCGGAGGGCTGGCGCCGCCCGCGGCCGCCCGGCCGCCACGTGCCGCCCTTGACATGGCCTGCCCCGAACGCGCACCATTGGGTAGCGCTGGCCGGGGCGGGCTTCATCCGCCAGCCCCCCTTGGCCGAGAAACGGGCTTCGTGTCGGCTATCCTCAAGAGACCAGGAGATAAGCCATGGCCATGCCAGCGTTTACCGCGGAGTCATCGCTCTACAAGACAAACGGGCATTACTGGACCGGCCGGCATGCGGTCAATTCATCCGCTCCAATGGTTAGCCCGGTCTGGCCAGCTGTTCGGGAGCAGGAGGGGGAGGTGATCAACGTCCACGGCTGCCCGGTCGGCTGGACTGATTGGGGCGGAACGTGCTACCCGCCCTTAACGGAGCCACCGGTGGGCGGAGGTGGGGGCGAGGGCGAAGTCACGCCCCCTGGTGGTGGGCAAGAGAATGGCGGGCCCTACGGCCGCGGCAACGGCAAAGGCAAAGAAAAATCACGTTGGGAAAAGGTGGGGGGTCGCGTCTGCGGGTTCAAGGACTTTCCTGGAGGAGACCTTATCAAAGCAGAGCTTGATTGTTTCCACAAGGAGACAAAACAACACTCCCGGTTTCTTGTATGCTGGGACAATCCGCCGGAAGGAATGGTTTCCCCAAGTTGCTGTTACGAAAACAAAAAGAACAAGTCCACATTCTGCATTCACGCCGAGGAGGTGCCGCCCCAGTGAGATCGCCTTGCTACGGCTGTCTACCATCCGGCTACCAGCATTCGAATGGAATGAGCTTGCCCCGATTCAATGCAATCGCAGTTAACCTGAGAAAGGAGCGGGAGTGTGAGCACCTCCCCGGGGGTTCGGGTGGCCGAGAAACGGGCCGTTATGTCACTGGGACGAAGGCCCACGAACGGGGCGACCGCGGCCGACCCCGACCCGCGGGGCCAATATTGCCTTCGCTGCCGGAGCTCCTAGAGGTGACGAGGCTCTTCGGGGCAACCGCGGCCTTGAAGGACTGTCGCGTTCTGGTGCCGCCAAGGATCCGGACCTAGGTGAACCGAGCCAGCGCCTGCGGCTCACACCGGACGGCCGTCCGTCGAACAGGCCAGTGAAACCCAACGTAACCGCTCATTACCCCGAGACAAATAACCGGTCCAATGTACGGTCTTCCGTTGCCCTGGATCTGGTTCGCCTCAGTCCTCTGATGGATATCATCAGCGGCAGGCCCGAGATCGTGGTCGGACTGGTGGATGGGCCCGTGGCCCTCAATCATCCTGATCTCGCGGCAAATGGCGCGCGTGAAATCCCGGGGCGGCTCGGCGGCAAGTGTGCTCAGGCGAGCAGTGCCGCCTGCGTGCACGGGACGTTTGTGGCTGGCATCCTGTTCGCGAAGCGAGGCTCCCCGGCGCCGGCCATCTGTCCCGACTGTACTCTTCTCGTGCGACCGATATTCGGAGAGGCGATAGCGGCAACTGAACAGGTACCTAGCGCGAAACCCGCGGAGCTTGCCGCAGCAATTGCTGAAACCGTAGACGCGGGGGCGCGGGTGGTGAACCTGAGCCTGGCTCTGGCGCAGCTGACACTAGAGGACGACTGTGGGTTGATTCAGGCTCTGGATTATGCGTCCCGTCGCGACGTGATCGTGGTAGCAGCGTCGGGCAATCAAGGAACAGTCGGAAGTTCGACCGTCACCCGCCACCCATCGGTCGTTCCGGTTGTCGCTTGCGACCTGCATGGAAAACCGCTGGGTCAGTCCAACCTAGGACATACAATCGGGTGGAGAGGCCTGATGGCGCCAGGCGAGCGCATCACCAGCCTGGGCGTCGAGGGTCGACCTCGGACCTTCGGGGGGACCAGCGCCGCGGCACCTTTCGTCACGGGTGCCATTGCCCTGTTGTGGTCGCGTTTTCCTCGGGCAAAGGCCGTCGAGATTCGCTTAGCCGTGATGCAAGCGAATCGAACGCGGCGGACTACCGTGGTGCCACCTCTGCTGGATGCCTGGGCGGCCCACCAGCTCATGACGTCTAGGTATTTGGGAGGCCAGTGAAATGGATGGAGAAGACGCCAGAGGCCTGGAGAACACAGACGCGCGTCAGCCCCACCGGATCCGTCTTCCTGGATTCGTCAGCGACAAGGACATCGGTCTGGGGGACGTTATCAAGCGCGCGACGTACGCCGTCCGCATCCGGCCCTGTGGTGGCTGTGAGAAGCGGGCCGCCGCACTCAACCGCTGGCTGGTCTTCTCAGGTCCGCGACGGCAGTAGGCGAAGAGAGGGAACGGCTATGGATCAACCAGAGGTTCCGGCGCAGTCGAATTCAAGCGGTGGCGCCGACCAAGGGTGTAACCCGAACGGTTCCTCCGGCAGTTCTCCTTCATACATTTATGCGCTTGGCCGCGTGAGACCACAATTCCCGAGTCTTGCCGTTGAGAAGGAGTTTGTCCAGGCTACCGGACGGGCCGAGACCGCTGGCCTGACGGACCGCCAGGCGCTCCATGCAGTACTGTCCCAGCCGCAAAACCGCTACCTGGCGCGTCAATTATGCTATGTGCTAGCTATTGAGGGCCTGGACACGTACATTTTGCAGCCGCGCGACCCGGCAGACTTTAGCCTGTTGGTGGACGCCGTCCGTCCAACCCCGCGACCCGCGGACGTGGACGTTGTCATCGGCGTGCGCGGGCCCATGGCCCCGGCCGAGATGTGCAACGGGCTCATGGTCCCGATTGTGATGTTCGACCAGATGTACTCGTTCGACATCGACGCGCTGCTCAAGGCCGTCCCGCGGCCCGGCCAGATTTCTGCTAAACAGTTTGCGCCGACGGCGGAGGAACTGTTCATACGGATCATACAGATGGCGGATAACGCTGGCGCAACAGATGAGCACCGGGCGACTAATTATCTGGCCGTTCGCTATTCCGGGATCTATGCTGCAGCGGCTGAAGCGCACGGCCGAGACGAAGCGCTCACTGCTCTAAAGGTCCAACCTTCGATGCTGAGCGGGACCCGTAGGATTCTTGAGGTCATCTTCTCCTTCACCAATCGCAAGACAGACGTGACGGAGAAATTCTTTACGCGTGTGGATGTGACCGAGGAGTTTCCATTCCTGGTCACCAAGCTATCGCCGTACTTTGACCGGTAATCGGGAGTGGTGGGGGCATGACTGGAGGCACACGCCAGGTTCGGATGATTGTCTGGCGTTCGAACGCAGTCCCCTCCGGGTTCACCGGGGTGCGTCAGCCGAACAACTGGTCCGCATACACCAGTTAATTTCGGCTGTCCGGTGATACTTGATCGTTAGATTCTGAACGGTAGGAGGTAACCGAAATGAATATGCCAGGATTTACCGCCGAAGCCACGCTCGATAAGAGAAGTGAATGCTACTACCAAGAAGCGGGGGATGTCGTCGCCTCGAGTAATCGTGTCTTACCCGCCCGCAAGATTGACATTATGGACGATAAGCACGCCAGAGCCTACTGCAGGCGGATCGGCGCACTCTATATGCAGGAAGGCGAAACCACCTTTACCTACGGCTGTTTTAATAGCCGTACCGGCCGTGGTCTCTTCTGTGGTGGCGACTCGGACGAAGCCCAGAGGACCTGCGACATTTGGTAGTAGTTGCCGGCCACGACAGGCAGTAGCCGGTGGGGGACGATGCTCTGATAGACCCACCTGGGGGGAAGGAAACGGCCGAGAAGGGCCATTATGTCGACTACTCTCCGCAACTCCCTCGCAGGCATGCCACTCTAGGACCTGGAGGGCATTCGAGAAACGCGAGCCCATGCGGTCGCCGGAGGCCGGCGACGGCCACGGGACCCCGAGCGCCGCGCCAGCCCAACTAGAGTTCCACTAGTTCCGGGGAGAGATCCTCGGGCTCGAGTGGGAGCTGGTGGACCTGGCCACCGCGCGGATCACCCTCTACCGCACCAAGTCTGGCAAGCCGCGGGGCATCCCGATCAACACAGCCGTGTACGATGCCCTGATCGCTCTCGAGCCGGACCCCAGGCAGCGGCTGGGGCGCCTGTTCAAGAAGGCCAACGGCGCCGGCTGGGACCGGATCCGTACCGCATTCGAATTGGCGCTCCGGCGGGCGAAGATCCAAGACTTCAGATTCCACGACCTCCGGCACACCTTTGCGTCCCATGCCGTGATGTGGGAAGTGTCCCTGGCCGAGCTGAAGGAGCTGCTCGGGCATTCCACCCTGACGATGACCCTCCGATACGCCCACCCGTCTCCGACCCACCTTCGGGGGGCCGTCGCTCGACTCGACGGCTTGACCTCAGCCCCCACCGTCGCGCCAAGGGCACATGAAAGGGCACATGACGCTATACTCGAAGCGCGGCCTCAGGGAAGTACGCGGAATCCCGACACCGGAGGGGTGGCCGAGCGGTTGAAGGCGCCGGTCTTGAAAACCGGAATCCCGCAAGGGATCGGGGGTTCGAATCCCTCCCCCTCCGCCACTCACGGGCCCCGGCCCGACCATGGCCAAAGTGGTCGGCGGGGCCCAAATCCTTTATACTCGGTGGGCTTGACCGTTCGGAGAGGTGGCCGAGTCGGCCGAAGGCAGCCGCCTGCTAAGCGGTTACAGGGGCAAAACCTCTGTCCCGGGTTCGAATCCCGGCCTCTCCGCCAAGAGCGCCCTTAGCTCAGATGGATAGAGCGTCGGACTACGAATCCGAAGGTCAGAGGTTCGATTCCTCTAGGGCGCGCCATTTGACGGGCAGGGGGGTCGGGGGATCGGCCCCCCTGGCCTCAGGCTGGCCGCGCTGATGAGTGCGCCGATCGAGGGCGAGGATGCGGCCTTCATGGCGCTGGCCCTCGCTGAGGCCCAGCAGGCCGCGGCGGCGGGCGAGGTGCCCGTCGGCGCCGTGGTGGTGCTCGAGGGGCGCGTGATCGGCAGCGGGCACAATCAGCCGATCGGCGCGAGCGACCCGACGGCGCATGCCGAGATCGTGGCGTTGAGAGCCGCGGCGCGGCAGATGAAGAATTACCGCCTGCCCGGCGCGGCGCTGTTCGCGACGGTGGAGCCGTGCCCGATGTGCTGCGGCGCGGCCCTCCAGGCGCGGGTGGCGCGTGTGGTATACGGCGCAGACGACCCGAAGGCAGGCGCGGCGCGCAGCCTCTTCCGGCTGCTGGAAGACGCGCGGCTCAATCACCAGATCGCGGTCAGCGGGGGCGTCAAGAGCGCGGAATGCGCCGCGCTGCTGAGCGAGTTCTTCAGAGCGAAAAGAGAATAGGGTAGTGCGAGCTGAGCGACGGCCGAGCTGCCGCAGGCACGAGCGTGGCCGTTCGAGGTAAGCGCCGAAGGCGCGAGCCGAGGGCTGAGTTGAACAGGCGAGCGGTGAAATGATCGAAAGACTGGTCCGGAGGGGTGGCCGAGCCCGGTTGAAGGCGTCCGACTCGAAATCGCCCCTTGGCGTGTCACGCTAGACCACTGCTGCTCACTCCATATCACGAGTCCCCGCGTCAATCGTGGGGATTCGTGTCTGTGCATCCATCGCTGTCGTGCGCTCTCGTGGTCCCCACTAGCCTTGAGTGAGCCCTCGCACTTGGACTAGACTTGGACCGTCCCGGGTAACGACTGGCCAGAACCGCTCCCGGACGAGATTGCGCAGGGGCGTGATTGCAGCGCTGACGTGAGTCTGAAAATTGACGGGGCCTCACCCCCTGATCGGGTCGAGGAGCACGTAAGACCATGCCACCGATCGATCCTTTCTTCGTGGAGAGTGTCGAGCAGTCGCGGGTCAAGGCCGAGATTGTCGCCCACTACTTCAAGGCGTGGGCAAACGTTATCCTTCCGACCACGAGGAGCTGGGGAGGGACTCGGGTCGGGTACATCGATCTCTTCGCTGGGCCTGGCCGCTACCAAGACGGCACCAAGTCGACGCCTCTGCTCGTTCTAGAGACTGCCATCGCAGACCCGAAGCTCAGCCAGACGCTTGTGGCGATGTTCAACGACTCGGCCGAAGGGCACGCCGCCCCACTCGAGGCAGAGATCAAGGCCCTGCCCGGCATCGACAAGCTGAAACACGAGCCGAAAGTCTACACGTCCGAGGTTGGGGACGCGATCGTCGAACTCTTTTCAAAAGTGACCTTAATCCCGAGTCTCGTGTTCATTGACCCGTGGGGCTACAAAGGTCTCTCCGTGCCGCTCCTCCGGTCGGTTCTGAAGGATTGGGGCTGCGATTGCGTCTTCTTCTTCAACTACAACCGAATCAACATGGGATTGGCGAACGCCATGGTTTCTGAACACATGGATGCCATCTTTGGCGCCGGCAGAGTCGCGCACCTCCGTGATCAGGTTGAGGGCCTGTCATCCGCCCTCCGGGAGAAACTGATTCTGGAAGCCTTAACGGCGGCGCTCAAGGATCTCGGTGGAAAGTTTGTTCTCCCGTTCTGTTTTCGAAACAAACACGGACGAACAACCCATTACCTGATTTCGGTCACGAAGCATTTCAAGGGGTACGAGATCATGCGGGCTATCATGGCGCGCCATAGTACCCGGGTCGTGGACAACGTCCCATCACTCGAGCACAGCCTGAAGGAGCTGAACGAATTGAGCCCGGAGCTTCCCCTGGAGCACCCGATCGACGATCTAAAGGCACATTTGCTGAAGGCTTACTCCGGAAGGACGCTCAGCGTTCGGCAGATCTTCGAAGCGGACAGCATCGGAAAGCGCTATCTGCTCGAGAACTACAAGGAGGTACTACGAAGTCTGGAACTCGACGGCCGGATCAGGGCGAATCCGCCAGCAGATCTTCGTCCGAAGAGGAAGGGCCAGGTCACGATCGCCGACAAGACACAGATTATGTTTCCGTGAGCGCGAGTTGAGGGATTGCCGGCATGGCGTCCCATTCGCGCCCGTCGAGCGTTCGACCCCCGGTCTTTGGCGTCGACCCGCCCCATTGTTTGAAGAAGAACTTGACCCCGGCCGCGTTGCACTGTTCACGAATGGCCCGGACCCACTCGGCCCGGATCGGCCGATGTTTTGGCCCACTTTCGCCGCCCACGATGGCCCAGTGGATCCCGTCGAGCGGGATATCAGGCAACGCTCCGAGAAGAGGTTCGAGAGATAGGAACCTGACAGCGGCTTGAACTTTCCTCAGCCCTTCTATCCGCCAGAAGTACTGCACCGTTTCCACCGATACGCCCTGCCAAATGTTCGGCGCCCACGACAAGTGCGGGGCGAGGGTGAGAAGCCGGTCCGCTCGCTTCGTCAAGACTTGAAAGGTGTGCCAGTGCGCGCGAGCCATGACCTCGAAAACAGATTGAATAAAGTCGTCGGGCACCTCTTCGTGGAAGAGATCGCTCATGCTGTTGACGAAGATGCGCTTCGGCTGGCGCCAACGAAGTGGTAATCCCAGTTGGTCAGAGTGAAGAGTGACCGTGAAGCCGGCGCGATAGCGAGGGTTCCCCATCGCTTGAAGGCGCAGAGCTAGACGTTCTGCATAGCAGTTCTTGCAGCCAGGGCTGACTTTGGTGCAGCCCGTGACGGGATTCCAGGTCGCGTCCGTCCACTCGATCGCGGAACTGTCGCCCATGTGCAGGACGATAGCACGCCTTGAGTCATTCGGGTATATCAAACCGCGATCACCCGTCGGCCAGGATCGTCACAGGGGGCTCGCCAGTGCCAGCTGGTGCAACGAACGGGCCGCCCTGGGCTCTGGTCGACGGCCCGTCGGAGTTCCGTGGGCGGTGTCTCGTCGGCGTGGCCGGTGCCGACGCGCGTGAGAAAGGAAGAACTTGAGTGCTCTGGATCCGCCGCATCACCAGCAAACTGCTGAAAGCGCGCGTGAGCTTCCTATCGTCTGCTCCGCCTTGAAGTCGTCTTGACGTGGTCGGGCAAGAGATCACCGGGCGCGCACCGGAGCGCCCGGCAGATCTGGGTGAGCGTCTTCAGGGTGGTATTCTGGCTCGCGCTCTCCAGCCGGTTCAACGTCGGCTGGCTAATCCCAAGTCGCTTGGCCATCTGCGTTTGAGTTAGGTTAGCCTCCTCGCGTAGCCGCCGTAGGGATTCCGCAAGCTGTCGAGACAAGTCCATAGCCTCGACACTTGCGGATCACGCCATTCACATGTGAATATCACGCGTGAGGATCACTCTCGAGTGGTTGGGTCCTACTCGCACTGGCGGGTCAGGGGCGTCGCATGGGGAAGTCGGAGGAAGACTCTGACAGAGTCTGGGCATACCTGCCCTGTGTGCCGCACAACGCTTCGGGCATCGGACGAGCGCGCGGGGCAAGCGGCTCGATGCCCGCAATGTGGACACCGCTTCGCCTGGCCGGGGACACCATCCGCGTCGAAGGAGAGCACCATGAACCGACTCATACTCGGCGCCGATCGACTCCTCCTGATCTACGCCCTCGTCGTCGGATGGCTGTGCATCTACGTGCCGTGGAGAGGACCCGGTCGATACGGCGGCGGGTGGGATCTGGGGTACTGGTTCGTCTGGAACCCACCGAAGGAGGCGGCCAGCATCGACCTCACCCGCCTCGCGCTTGAGTTGGTGGCAGCGACGACTGCGCTGGTGGCGCTTGCCGTGTGGCGCGAATGGCGGACACGGCGCCGCCTCCAGTCCAAACCCACGTTAACCGTGGAGCCGTCTTGGCTACGATGGGAAGGGGGATCCCTCCTCGTGATCTTCGCGGTCGGCCTGGGCCTTGCCGTTGTCGCATTGATCGTCAACGCCATCGCGAGCCTGTTTTCAGGTGGTCGATAGGTAGTCTCTCGTCGCCGTGTCGGCAACCCGGCTGTGGTGCCGTGGTCCGGCCCGAGTCTGGGTGGCGGGGCGCACTGGGGCGGGCAGACCCAAGATCGGCGACGACGCAGGTAGCACGACGTCCACGGGTCAGCGTCCGCGTCGCACCGCTCGGAGCAGCGGGCTACCTAGGCCGGTCGCGGTGAATCCGTGAAGATGACAGGCATGGTTTCATCAATGAGGGTATCCTCCGCTGAAAGACGCCGAACCTCATCGAATGACCGGAGACCTTCGAAGATTTCCTGCCGAGCGGCTCGATCGACAACGAGCCGTCCGGCGGCGCTGCCGTCCTGCTTAAGGGTTTCAACGACGACGACGTCATACGTGTCGTGCATATCGAGCGTGACTTGGAGTAGTCCGTACACCTGCCGGCTAGTCGGGACATCCTCTGTTCGGCTGTCCTGAAGGTAGCGTCGGGCTCCCCGAGAGCCACCGACCAGGATCTCCGCCGGGTGCTCCTGCCGCTCGCCGGTGATCCTAAGCTTCATGAATAGGGTTTGGTTGTCCTGCTCCCGTACCTCTTCTAGTCGGAAACCATAGCCACTGGCCCATGCCCACATCGTTGCTTCGATCACGTCGAGCCGCGGGCGCAACTGGGCGGGACTGGCATAGCCACGGGCTCGAATTACCTCATGATTGTTCACATCGAACATGACGAGCGTGGCAAGAAGGGTCTCGCAGGTCAGGTAGAGCTCGAAGACCCGCTCGCGCAGTTCGCGGTATGAGAATTCATGCGGACCCCAAGTCATCTCGCCTGTTCTCGGATCTCGGTCCTCCATCCGAATCCGATCACGCGAAAGCACGTCGTAACGGCCGTGTCCGATGGAGTTGCGCAGATGCCGGTCGAGCCCCCCCGTCAGGAGCCCTGGTGGATAGTCGCGAGCTGTTTCCATTCTCTCGACGGTTGTAGGATGCACACGGCCGTCGTTGCGAATCAATGTCTGTGGGTCTTCGCCCGTCCGGAGTACCGCGTCCGCGGCGATGAGAGGCGCCGCCAATAGAGGGTACAGACGCTCATACAGGGCGGCGTACAGATTCAGGAGCGGGCGAAATCGCGCGTCCGGCTGTTGGGCGGACCCGTTCCACGCTTCAGGGACGAGCCCAAAGATCTCCATCTGAACGCGGCCAAGCTTGTCGAAGGTCGCATACGCAATCGGCGCAATGATGCCCGGTCGTTCGTCGAAGGATCGCTCCAGGAGCAGGAGGGCCGCCCGCACGCCGCGCAGGCGCTCCTCCACGTTTGCGCGATGTATCCATAGGTGGTACATGAAGGCTTCCAAAGGGCCCAGATGATGGAAGCCGATCTTGCCGCGAGCGCCGACAAGCGGGCCCAGCAGGTCGATAACCATCCTCTGAGCCAGCGGAAACGGGTGCGAGGACATGGGGCAAGTGTACGACTGCCGGTCGCTGTCGACCGGACTCATGTCAGCCGGTGCGGCAGAGGCAGTGACAAAGGAGCCGCCGCGTATGCATGAACGGGAGCCCCGCGCATCAGCCGAAATCCCCATCGAACGTCCCGTTCTGCGCCAGTGGGCCTTCCGCCCTTCCTCCCAAAGTGGGGACTGGCTCTACAAATACGTGGCGATGGAGCGCTTTCTGGACATCGTCCTTTCGACCCCACGAGCGCTGCGGTTTTCTCCGGTGAAGGACATGAATGATCCCAGGGACAGTGAGCCCTTCGAGTTCGGTCTCACCGCCAGCGGGGAGCCGCTCGACGAGGTGAGGATTGACGCCCCGGAGCAACGGAAAGAGATCAATGCGGAAGCGAACCGGAGGCTCACGGACCGGGCTCGACTCGGCTGCTTCACGGCCGACAGCCCCGAGGCCTCAAACCGGCCCTCCGGCTCCTGGCTTCGAGGATGGAACCACTCACGTATGTGGACCCAATACGCATCAGGACACAAGGGGGTGTGTCTTGTCTTCAACCGCCCCGAACTGGAGGCGAGAGTAAGAGCGCAGGCGTCGGCGTACGGCGACCAGATCTGGTCCGGCCCGGTCGAGTACCGAGATAGGCTACGGTCCGACGACTTCTTGGCTCGAACGCTGAACCTCAACGAGGCCAACTCTAAAGGATGGGACGCCTACATCGCCGAGCTGCTTGCACTCCATCATCGGTCGCTGTTCTTCGTGAAGAACAGCGATTGGGCTAGCGAGTGCGAGTACCGCTACCTCCTCGTCGGCTCAGGCCCTTCACCGACCGAAATTAACGTCGACTCGTCGCTTGTCGCCATCATCCTCGGAAGCGAGTTTCCTGTGAAGCGCTACTACAATACCCTCCGGTCACTCCTTCCCGAAGACGTACGGCTTCTGGGGATGTGGTGGAGGGAGCACGGCCCCACTCTCGGTGATCTCGTTCCCGACGGCGACAAGCTCCTACTCAAGGCACCGTACTAGCTGCACCGCCAGCGGGCAGGTTCCCATTCATTGCGGTTCTCGCCGGCCTGCGTCGCCAAGGTTCTCTCCGGCCTCCCGACTCCACAGGGGGATTCAATGGATCATTCCTTCCCTGCAAAGACGCCACGAGCGCAATACTCGCCCAACGCGCACAGGCGCATGTCCTTCGAGTAGGGGACAGCACAACACACGAGGATTTTGCTGTCCAGAATCCTAGCGGGGGGGGGGCCCACCCAGTAAGCACATCTTCACGGCTGCCTCCCGCCCGCACCTCTGCTAGTCTCCAGGCCAGGACGAGGCGAGGATCTGCGATGCAGACTGCGGAACGTGCCCAATGGCCGCACACGATAGCGGCGCTAGTGCTCCTTGCCTTCCACAGCCTTGCTTGGGCTGCAGGCCTGCCTGTCTCCCTCGTCCATATCTCGTCGCCTGTTGCGCCGTTCGCTGACGCCACAATCCAAATCAAGACTGCCCCCGGCGCTGCCTGCACTATCACGGTGGCCTACAAGTCAGGCCCGTCGCGGGCCAAGGGGCTTGTCCCGAAGACCGCAGACCGCTCAGGTTTCGTCGAGTGGCAATGGCGGGTCGGCTCCAATACGACACCTGGCCAGTGGCCTATCGTTGTGACCTGTGAGCAGGATGGCAATCAAGGGGAGTTAAGGACGAGCTTTCAGGTGCGCTAGATGGAACGACCACCTTCGCAGAATTTGGAGGCGTGAGGAGGGGGTCAATGCGGCGGTCGATATTCGCAGCGTTGTTGTTTCTCATCCTTCTCCCTGACATCGCCTTCGCTGATCGCTGTCATCGAATGCTTCGGCGATTGGTCGGTTGGACGATCGTCGCCGAAACGTCGGTAGATGGCGACTTTAACGGTTGCGAGTATGGAAGACGCATCCGGCTTCAGGATGGTTCCGTCTTTGTTTGTGCCGAATACAACTACAGCTACGCATATTCGCCGGAAGTGATCGTCCTAGCGAAACGCACAAGCACCGGGAATAGACAACTTGTCCAGATCAAGTTGCTGATCGAGGGAGAACTCTTTGAAATGTCGCCCGTGACACCCTAAGTTCGCTGACGACGCGGAGGGCCAGCGTACGAAAAGGGGCCGCGCCATCACTGCAAACACCCCTGCTCAGGACTTGGCGTGGGAGCGTTTGGAAGAAGTATGACGATCTTAGTGGCCCGCGCCTTCGCAACGTTGTGATACAAGTGATCAAGTTTGGGTGCTGTATGGGGCGGGTTCGGGGAGCTTGAGCCGTGGCGGGCATGCGTGATCCTCTTGCATCGTAACTATTAGGTATGAGCGTTCGTATAGGTGCGTGCCTCCAAGAGCACAGCTCCAAACTCAGAAACGGGGGATGCGGATGAGAATCCTCTTTGCCGTGTGGGCCGCGTTGATTTCCGTGTTCACTGCGTGGAGCACTTACGGCCAATACTATTCTTCTTCAATTCTCCTCCGGCCGAGCGTAGGAGTTGAGGTTGTGCCAGAGAGCAGCGCGGTGAAGAAGGTATACGGGCAACGATCACATATGCTTGCGATCCGCAATGCGGGTTCCGTTCCGGCTAAAGGGGTAAAGGTGACAGCGATCACGAGGTTCGATGGCAGCATCGTCCATCAAGATGTCAACCAATCTTCTGGGGTCCTCCCGGCAAACCGAACGCTCGTCCACGGAGTTCATGTTCCTGACGAGCACCTGAGAAGCTTCGACCCAGGCAAGCACGTCCTCCTTGAAGAGGTAGTTATTTCCTATGAAGGTCTATCAGGAGTGTTCCGGTTCTGGTGCACGCCCAGCTACCAGTTCAGTGTGACTTATCAGCTGCAGGCCGTAACTGACAGATGGGTATATCAAACGGAGCCCGCTGAGAAAGAAGAGTGCAGATGAAGAGGGGTTGACGAGCCCGCCATTGCTTCTGGCGCGTGCAGACAAGGTGATCCAGAAGGCAGAGGGAGGCCCACCATGACCGGATCCACCCTGGACGCGCTTAAGCCCTCCGCATCGCTGTGATGATAGGTAGCAACGTCTTACTCACGACTCTTGCAGGGCTGATAGGCATCATCATCGGCGCCTGGCTAAATGCCTTGCTCACCACTCGGCGTGAGCGCTGGAATCTGAGACGGGACCTGTACACGCGCTTGCTTGAGAGCCTGGGCGAAGCTAAAGCTGGACAGGATAGTCTTTGGGACCTCGAAGTCAATGACCCTCATTCTGGGATTGAGTCCGTGGTGAAGTACCGGAAGGACCGAATAGAGGACCTGTCGAAGCAAGACGCCGCCGCCGTTGAAGCCATTCGTCGGGCCACATCCATTGCTGCAATCATGTTGAGTGACGAAGCGCTCCAGGCACTGAACGGGCTCCAGGCGGAATGGTCCAAGGCCAAAAATGAGAACACTTACTTTAGCTACTTGGATAGGCGGGCAGGTGCCACAGCACGAGCATACAAGCTTCTTGTCGATGCGGCCAAGAAAGACCTTCGCATGGGTTCGCATCATTGGCTGCGAGGCCTATGGACCCGGGCCCCCGACATCGGGTGAACGTCCACGCCCGGTAGGGTCCGGAGCCGCTACGCGCGTCGTGTCATAGCGCGAGGAACGAGCGCGGCCTCGGCGGCATAGGTAGTGGCACTCCGCGAACTCGGTCTCGTTCGAACGCCTCGGCCGCCTTCCGCTGCCGAGCAGCGACCATTGCGGCATGCACCGCCTTTGGCTGGTTCTCTTGAAGGATGTGGGGCCCGTGGAGCTTCATGGCGCGTCCCCCGCGACAGGCCAGCATCCGCCGCCCCCACCCTGAGTCCCCCACTACTCCGCTGAGCACGGCCCGCTTGATGCGGGCAATGCGTCCAGCGTGCTGAGCATCTCTCAGACGGCCCCGCCGTCGGATGGCGCGCGCGAGGAGCGCCTGAGCCTGTCTCGCCTGCTCCCACGTCAGCCCAGCCCACTGGGCGTCCCGCACCGGAGCGTGATCGGCGTCATCACCGCCAAGCGTGACGATGCCCCTAGGGGCGTGTTCCGCCGAGCGCCGAAGCTCTGGGCGATTCGCTTTGTCTGCGGCCAGGGGCACACGCACGAGGAGACCATGGGCGCGCTCAAGGGCGATGCAGTGCGCTTCCACGCGGCCCGAAGGCAACAGGTCCACGAGGATCCCGCGTGGTGTCCAGCCGTGAAGCGCTGTGAGGCTCGGGAGCGAGCGCGTGCCGAGCAGGAGCGCGAGCGACGGCGAATGACGTTCCGTCAGTACGCCGATGACTACCTCGCGTGGTCTGCCGGCGTCCACCGCTCGCAGCGAACGGCGCAGTACGAGGTTCGCCGGCTCGTCACGATGCTCGGGGCTACCCCGCTCGACGCGGTCACGTCCGCTCACGTAGAGCGGTGCGTGCGCGCGCTCGGGGAGACACTGGCGCCCGCGAGCGTAAATCGCCTGCGCGACCGGCTCTCGGGAATGTTCAAACGGGCTCGGCGCCTCGGACTCGCTACCGAAAATCCCGTGAAGGACATCCCGAAGCTCAAGGAGGCGGGCGGGCGCCTAGTGTTCCTGAGTCCGGTGGGGGAAAGCGCGCTCTTGGCCGCGCTGCCGGCAGAGCGTCACGCTCTCGTCCTCATGGCGATCAATACCGGCCTGCGGTGGTCCGAACAGGCGAGCCTGCGGTGGCAGGACGTGGACGTGCTGACTGGCTTCCTCACCGTGCGGCTCGGCAAGAATGGCCACGCTCGTCGGGTGCCACTGAACAGCGCGGCGCGGGCCGCGCTCATGGACTTGGCGACCGCGCGTCACCGGCCGGATGATCCCGATGAGCCTATCTTCCGATCGGCCTACCGCACCGTCAGCCGCGAGTTCGTCCGTGCGGTCAGAGCGGCGCAGACGACGCTCCGCGCCGCCAGTCAGGAGGGCGAGGCGTCCCGCCTAGACGGTGTGACCTGGCACGCCCTCAGGCACACCTTCGCTTCACGTCTCGTCGCCGTTGGGGTAGACTTGCGGTCGGTCGCGGAACTCGGCGGGTGGCGGACCCTGAGCATGGTTCAGCGCTATGCTCACCTGTCTCCGGGCCACTTGGCCGCAGCCGTCGAGAAGATCGTCGCGGGGCCCTCCGTGGTTGCCTCAAGAGTCGGGGATGCCGTGGAACTTGGACTTAACTTGGACTTGACAGCGATGGCTGCGCGAACTGAAGAGGTGAGATACTCGGTAAATCGTTGATAGCATTGGTCCGGAGGGGTGGCCGAGCCCGGTTGAAGGCGTCCGACTCGAAATCGGATAGGGGCGTAAGTCCCTCGGGGGTTCAAATCCTCTCCCCTCCGCCATTTTTTGATCGCAGTTCAGATGCACATGGGCAGGGCCGGAGGGGTGGCCGAGTGGCCGAAGGTGCGGCACTGGAAATGCCGTGCAGGGGCAACCTTGCCGTGGGTTCGAATCCCACCCCCTCCGCCATATTTTCGTTCTCCAGGACGTCCGCTTGGCCGTGCTAGACGGGGAGGTAGCGGTGCCCTGTAACCCGCAATCCGCTATAGCGGGGTTGAATTCCCTCTCGAGGGCCGCTCGTGTCGAATGAGCCGTATGGGACGGCGTTGAGGGTTGGGCCCCACGCAACGGGATGCGTCGAAACCCGCCAGACCCGGAAGGGAGCAACGGTAAGGCGCCCCTCCCGTGTGCCGTGGGAGTACCTGACCGGAGCAGGTTTCATACGGCGATCGCGGGACGGGCGGTTCGATTGAGGGTGCACGGTCATTTTTTCTCGGGCATGATCGGCGCATGACCTATCAGGTGTTGGCGCGGAAGTGGCGGCCGCAGGCCTTCGATGCGGTTGTCGGTCAGGATCCCGTCACGCGCACCCTCCGCAATGCGCTGGCCTCGGGCCGGGTCGCCCATGCCTATCTCTTCACGGGCCCGCGCGGCGTCGGCAAGACCACCACGGCGCGCCTGCTGGCCAAAGCCCTGGCCTGCACGGAGCGGACCGGCCCCGAGGCCTGCGGCCGGTGCGCCTCGTGCCAGGACTTCGCCTCGAGCGCGCCGGTGGACGTCATGGAGATCGACGCGGCGTCCAATACCAGCGTGGACGACATCCGGACGCTGCGCGAGAACGTCAAGTACGCGCCGGCGCGCGGCCGGTTCAAGGTCTACATCGTGGACGAAGTCCACATGCTCTCGGGCCCGGCCTTCAATGCGTTTCTCAAGACGCTGGAAGAGCCGCCCGCGCACGTGGTCTTCATCCTGGCGACCACCGAGCCGAAGCGGATCCCGGCCACGGTGCTCTCGCGCTGCCAGCGCTTCGACTTCAAGCCGATCCCACCCGAGCTTCTCACGGCGAGCCTGACCGCGATCCTCGAGAAAGAGCAGATCCCGTTCGAAGCGGCAGCACTGCCGTTGCTGGTGCGCGCCGCCGAAGGGAGCCTGCGGGATGCGCTGTCGCTCCTCGATACCGCCATCGCCTATGGCGAAGGCAGGCTCGACGAGGCGGGCGTGGCGCGGCTGCTGGGCTCGACGTCGCCCGTTCACGTCCGCGGCTTCGTGGCCGCCTTGCTCGGCCGCGACGGCGCGGCGGCGCTCGAGGCCATCGACCGCGCGGCGGCGGCGGGCGAAGATCTGGGCACGCTCTGCCGCGAGGTGGTGGAGGCCGCGCGGCGGCTGCTGATCCTCAAGGTCGCTCCCAAGGCGCCATTCGCCGACCTGACACCGACGGAGACTGCGGCGCTCGCGAGCGCGGTCGAAACCGTGTCGATGGACGAGCTCGTCTATCTCTTGCGCGCGTTTCTCGATGCGGACGCCGAGATGCGCCGCTCGCCGCATCCGCGCGTGGAGCTGGAGATCGCCGCCGTGCGAACCACGCGCCGGCCCGAGCCGCAGGCTCTGGACACGCTCCTTGCCAAGCTCGAGGAGGCTGAGGCGCGGCTCCGCGCTATGCCTTCGGCTGGGTCTACTCCGGGTCGGCCCACTGTGGTCCAGGAGAGCTTGCTTGATGCTCCCCGTCCCGCTTCGCCGCCGCGTTCCCCGGCCTATCCGGTCTCGGGCGGCAGCAAACCCGCTCCACCGGCGGCCGAGGCGGTTCATGAGAGCGCCGGCCCGAGCGAGACGCCGGCGGAGGCCGAGCCCGCCGCCGAACTCGGCGATGCCTGGCAGCGGGTGGTGGCCGAGATCATGCGCAAGAAGGCCCTGCTGGGCTCGGTGCTCCAGCACGCGTCGCCAATCGAAGTGGCCGGCGGCGTGCTGGCAGTGGGGCTCACCGCCAGCGCCTTCCACGCCGAGATGCTCGCGGACCGCGCCAACCGCGACCTGATCAATCAGGCCGTCGAGCACCACATTCCCGGCGCGCGCCGCTTCGAGGTGGACGCGAAGCGCGGCAGCGGCGCGGGCAGCGCGGCGAGCGCGGCACGCAGCCACCCCGCCGTCCAGGCGGCATTGAGCGTATTCCAGGGCGAAGTGGTCGCCGTGCGACCGCGCGTCCCCGAGGAAGGAGAGTCAGAGTGAAAGGCTTCGGCAATATCATGAAGGAGGCGCAGAAGCTGCAGGCCCAGATGGAGCAGCTCCAGGCCGCCGTGGCCACGAAGAAAGTGGAGGCCACGGCCGGCGGCGGAATGGTCACGGTCGAGGCCAATGGGAAGCAGGAGATCCTCTCGATCAAGATCGACCGCGAAGTGATCAATCCCGATGACGCGCAGATGCTCGAGGACCTGGTGATGGCCCATGGGATCGAATCGGTGGGGGGGTCTGGGGGAGGAGCGGCGGTCGCTCCCCCCCAGTTCGTAATGGCCTATTATCCCGAGCCGGTTGCGCGGCTCATCGACGCGCTCCAGCGGCTGCCCGGCATCGGGCCCAAGACGGCCCAGCGCCTGACCTTCTTTCTCCTCAAGCGTCCCGCCGCCGAGGTGGCGACGCTGGCCGAATCCCTCGTCCAGCTCAAGCAGCTCATCGTCCACTGCACGGTATGCTTCAACGTGACCGAGGAGGATCCCTGCCGCATCTGTCGCGACCCCCAGCGCGATACCCGGTCGCTCTGCGTCGTCGAGGAGCCGAATGACCTGCTCGCGCTCGAGCGGACAGGGGAGTTCCGCGGTCGCTATCACGTGCTGCTGGGCGCGCTCTCGCCGCTGGACGGCATCGGCCCCGAAGACCTCCGCGTGCGGGAGCTGCTGACGCGGCTCGAGGCCGAGCGGGTCGAAGAGATCATCCTCGCCACCAATCCGAGCGTTGAGGGCGAGGCCACGGCCATCTATCTGGCCAAGCTGCTCAAGCCGCTGGGTGTGCGCGTCACGCGCATCGCGCGTGGCCTGCCCGTGGGTGGCGACCTCGAGTATGCCGACGAAGTCACGCTGTCGAAGGCGCTCGAGGGCCGCCGCGAGATGAGCTAAGGCGTCGGACGCAGGAGCTTCCATGGAGCCGAAGCTCGACCGTCAGCGCGTTCAGGACTTCGCGAGGAAGCTCTTCGGCCATTACACGAGCGGGATCCTCACGCTCCTCGTCCATATCGGGCATCAAACGGGCCTCTTCGAGGCCGCCGCTACGGGTCCCGGGACCAGCCGAGAGATCGCCGATCGGGCCGGGCTCAATGAGCGCTACGTTCGCGAGTGGCTGGCCGCCATGGCGACGGGCGGCATCGTCGAGTACAACCCGGCCTCCGGCGCGTTCACGCTCCCGCCCGAGCACGCGGCCTGCCTGACGGGAACGTCGAGCCGCAATCTCGCCGCCGGCAGCCAGAGCCTGCCCATGCTCGGCAAGCGGCTCCCGCGCGTCATTGAGTCGTTCCGGAATGGCGGCGGCGTGTCCTATTCGGAATACCGGCCCGACTTCACCGAAGCGATGGACGCCTCGTGGCGGCTGCTCTATGATGGGCTCCTGATCAAGAGCTTCCTGCCGGCTGCCAAGGGCCTGCCCGAGCGCCTGAAGGCGGGCATCCGCGTGGCGGACATTGGGTGCGGCACCGGCCACGCCGTCAATGTGATGGCCCATGAGTACCCGGCGGCGCGCTTCGTCGGCTACGATTTCGGCGAGGACGCAATCGCCCGGGCGCGGGCCGAGGCCCGCGAGATGGGGCTCGGGAACACCCGCTTCGAGGTGCTCGACGTCACGCAGCTCGAGCCCGAGCCCAAATTCGACCTGATCACGTCCTTCGATGCCATCCACGACCAGCGCGATCCCGCGGCGGTATTGCGCCGGATCGGCGGCGCCCTCGCGCCGGACGGCATCTACTTCATGATGGAGCCCAAGGCCTCGAGCAGGCTGGAGGAGAATATCGGCAATCCCTTCGCTCCGTACATCTATGGGATGAGCGTGCTTCACTGCATGACGGTCTCGCTGGCCGAGGGCGGCGCGGGGCTCGGCACGGCCTGGGGCGAGCAGCTCGCGCGCCGCATGCTCGGCGAGGCGGGCTTCGGGTCGGTCGAGGTCACCGATGCCCCGGGGCCGCAGAACAGCATCTACGTCTGCCGGCTCTGAAGGGCGCGGCCGCGGTTGGCGGCCCACGAGGCCTGTGATATATAAAGGAGGTCGCGCGGTTGCCCGTCGGCGTTCCCCGATAGCTCAATGGTAGAGCATCCGGCTGTTAACCGGAGGGTTGCAGGTTCGAGTCCTGCTCGGGGAGCCATCCTCTCCTCCGTCTATCCCAGCACTCGCCCCCCCAAACGCTGCCAACTTCCCCTCACCCCGACCATCTCCCCAGAGGGGCGAGGGAGCCGAAACCCTTCTTCCCCGATGGGCGAGAGGAAGCCGAAATCCTTCTTCCCCGATGGGGAGAGGGAGCCGAAACCCTTCTTCCCCGCTGGGCGAGAGGAAGCCAGAACCCTCTCCCCCTCAGGGGGAGAGGGTAGGGTGAGGGGGAGGGATGCTGAGGGGGAGGGAGACTGAGGCGATGGCCCGGATTCGCGTCATGGATCTCGAGGCGCTCAAGCCGCGCGAGCCGGCGCTGGTCAGCATGA
>WNGF01000485.1_pt1 | contig 57173 bp, 48 predicted proteins | sample 5400641 | NCBI WGS metagenome assembly WNGF01 (sample SAMN13153371, study PRJNA577476) | soil metagenome | isolation source: 80 cm soil or saprolite under grassland replicate 2 | place: USA:California | collected 2016-06-15
GGTTGGTTCACTCCGCTGCAAAGACTTGCTATGCTTCTTCAAGGTCGATCTCCTTTTCATGTGATTGCACGTTGAGTGCGTTGATCACCGCTAGCTTAACGCCATCCGCGATCGGGGATCGACCTTCTCATGCCATCTGATAGCGACAGTTAACTTCCGAGCTGCTCTAGCTCAACAAGTTGACCAGCACTACACGAGAAGTATTAGAGTCGATTCGTTATGGGTCTGGACCTAATCGTAGAGGGCTGCGTTAAGCCAGGGCACGAGCAAGAATGGCGTCAACTGTTGGAGCGCTCTTTCGCTGAAAAACAGCTTTCCGATGCCGAAGTTGCACGCTTTCGGGAGATTTCGATCCCGGGTTACGAGCGTATCGGGGCACCAAGAGTTGGGCGTGATGCCGCTGCAAACGATTGGATATTGCAGGCACGAAAAGCGAAAACGCCCGAAGAAATCGCTGCAGCGCTGAAGGAATTTGACGGCTACTACGTCGTGCGCCTAGTGGACTGCGATGGCGTGCCCAAGTATTCCAATGCAGGATTGTACGAGGGAGCGGATGACACGAGTTTTCGAGGTGCGTTTCTGAGTGATTGCTGTGACGTGCTGAGCAGAGAGTTACTGTCCGACGCATGGAACCACAAGCTGCCCGATGAAGCGGTTGCCTTTGGGAGATCCCTTCTAACAGCGGCGGATACCGCGGAAGCTGAGGGAAGACGGGCAGCGCGGCGACGCGGAATTCTTTCGTTCCTGGGGCTGGCAAAGGTGCGCGAGCCGATCCCAATCGCAGAACAGCTCGAAATCGTGCGTGCCGCGGGCCGCTGGTTCATTTTCTGGGGCGAGCGTGGGCACGCCATCCGTGCTTGGTTCTGACGACCACGTAAACGAGGCTTGTGCTGGCCGGGCCTTCGCTAGGTCGCGGTCCCTGCTCGTAGTTGGCGTTAAATTGCGATTACACTCACTTGACCGTGTGATACCTGTGACCCGGAAAAGCTGGACGACTTACTAGCCATCGATCTAATCCAGCCTTTACAATCATCCCGCTGTACACATCGAGGGGGAACAATGGCTAACCTAGACAACGCGCTTCAGCAGCTTCGTGCAGAGCGCAAGCAGGCGCAGTTACAGGTAGAGAAGTTTGACCAGGCAATTTCAGTGATCGAGTCGTTGAACGGTTCAGGAGCAGTTCGCAAGTCAACCCGACCGACCCGAACCGTATCGGCAGCTTCACGACGCAGAATGGCGCGGGCGCAAAAGGCCCGATGGGCAAAATTGCGCAAGCCTCAGCAGTCAGTGACCGCTGGAAGTGCGGGCGCTCCCCAAAAACATTTGTCCCTCGTGGCTAGGCGCAAGATCGCAGCAGCACAGCGGGCACGGTGGGCGAAGGTGAGGGCGCAGCAGAAGAGGGCCGCTTAGAGCAGGCCGGTTACCTGACGGCCTCTCTCGCGAGCAGCTTTAGTGTTGTACTGCTCCGCCGTCAGCGAGATCCTCCCTTGGGCTCGCCGGGGTCAATGCGTGTAATTGTTTTCAACAGCGCCTACTTTTTTCAGGTGCCTTTGTAGTTCAGCACCGGTCGTAGTGTGCGGACAACCTTCACAAGCTCTCGCTGCGCCTTGAGGACCGCGCGAATGTCTTTATACGCAGCAGGGGCCTCGTCCCTGAGTTTGCTTGTCAGCCGGTAGTCGTACCAAACGCCGTCCATTTGACGCCGGAGTTCACGGTCATTGAACCTGCTCCGCGCCGCGCTCCGGCTCAAGGCTCTGCCCGCGCCGTGAGCACTCGAACAAAGGGCCTCTTCGCAGCCGCGACCTTCCACATGGAAGCTGGGACTACCCATCGACCCAGGCAGAATTCCAAGCTGTCCTTGTTGGGCGGACATTGAGCCCTTGCGATGCACCCACAGCTCGCGCTCGCCATGAGGCTCGAGCGTGACGTGATTGTGATCGATTGCGATCATCGTCTCCCAATCGATGCCGCAGTTCAGAGTTCGCCCTAGCACCTTGCCGGTTTCCTCTGCGATAGACTTGCGAGATGCCGCGGCGAAGCGCCTGGCCCACAAAACATCGTGAAGGTATTCTTTGCCAGTATCAGATTCGGCATCGAGCGCACGTAGTCGTCCTTCGACCAGTTGCGCGTGGGCCAGATGATGGTCGCGGATCATCTGTCCGAGCGCTCGCGATCCGCTATGCACCATCAGCCAAAGCCGGTCCTCTTCGTCCGCCTGCATCTCAAGGAAGTGGTTTCCACTGCCGAGAGTCGCAAACTCGATCTCGCCCTCCCTTTGGCGAATTGCCTCTAGGCGAGCATGACTGAGAGGATCGCTTGCTATATCGGCAGGTTGAGCAATGACCGCGTTCCGGTTGCGCCTGCGCGCGGGTACTGCACGCCCGATCTCGTTCAGCAGTTGTGCGGCAGTCTTCGGATTCTTCAGCGCTGCAGCCGCCACGTCAACCGCGACGGCCAGCATGCCGCATCCGATGTCGCCTCCAACTGCCTGGGGGTAGATCAGGTGAGAGGTCGCGACAACTACACCGATGCACACCTCAGAGGCAAGGTGTACGTCGGGCATCACCGCGACTTGCTGAACATCCGGGGCGCGCCGGAGTCGCTCAAGCGCCTCCGACACGTCTCGATCCAGCGGCGCAGCCAGCCAGCTCCGGAGCGCAGCCATCGACGAATCACTCATCGTCGCCTCCTTGCACCGAGACCGGCACAAACGACAGCTCTGGCGCTCGCTTTCTGGCGATGGCCATTGCCACCTCCGACCGCAGACGCGATGCATCGCTACGGAGCGCGCTCATCGCATCGACGACGGAATAGCCATCCTGCACAACGATATGGACCAGTAGGTGACCGCAATCCGGTCCTGGCGAAACCTCATCTACAAACAGATCGCAGCCAATGCTCCTGACGCTTGAATCCGCGAGTGCCAGGTTCAGCGCCCGCTGTACTTGCCGGCAGAACTGTTGTGTCTTCCGTTGCACCTGTCGGCTGTCTGACCGGTTGCCGTTTCGTTCTCCATAGAGAATCTCAGCGAAGTCCGCGTCTACGAACTCCGCTCCTTTACCTCGACGTTTTCTTCGTTTCACAAAGCTCCCTTTGGCGCCCACGCGCAGAGCCTGCAGGCGCACGAATGCGCATGCGGCTTCAACTAATGAGTTGAAAGATGGAGCCAACCCAGCCGACCGGCTGAATTAGACGGCGGCGAGCGGGCTCAACGTCATCGGGCTATATGCAATCGGCGACATAACTTCCTCCGGTGCAACGTCGAGTGTCGGGATTACAGGTGCTGGATGCCTGAGTCCCCAACACATTATCGCTATATCTCTGGTTTGGAGCAAGTCTGGCGTTGTGTGCCGATCCGATCCGCAACTGCTGTGCAATCGCCTCAATTGACGTTAAATCCCCATATCACTCAGAATCCTTGATTTTGGCGAAGAAAAAAGCGCAAAGTTGCGCCATCGCCTTTACATCAACTGTGATTTTACGCAAGAAGTCAGCCGCCGACACGTTCCAAGCGCGAGAAGGTCCTTCGCCCTTGTTCAGCATAAAGTGCTCATCAGTGAAGATAGAGATCAAGAGAGAAATCCTTCACCAGCTTCGCGGCAGGAGTACAACGTGGATTGTAGCGTTCGTTATCAGCTCCGTAATCGTGGCTGCGGACTTCTTCGCCTTTCGACCTACATGCGACCTGATGTTTCATCCGGCTGGAGTGGCGAGGAACTACGCCATCGCATGGTTTTGCTTATTTGTGTTCATCGGAGTAACGAACAAAGGGAAAGTGGTATTCGCGCTGATTGTAATCTTGTGGCTTGGCACGAAGCCAATGATTGAGTACCGAATACCAAACAACGAGTATGGCACTGTGTTGTGGCTGAACGACATGCAGAAAAAACTCTGGTCAGCAAATACTCCTGCAAAAGAATTGTCGGACATCATCGGCTCCGATTTGGGCAAGACTGGCCGCTTGACTGGCTACCAGTTCGAGTATCTGCCAGAAGCGCAGAGGACGGCTTTGAAGCACTACGTGATAATGGCGCGACCACAATCCTACTGCGTAACAGGCCAGAAAAGCTTCACGCTTGACGATTCTGGCTCTATCCATTACACCCCAGAAAACAGAGCGGCAACGCTCAACGACCCGCTCCTGCGAACAAACGATAAGTATTGAAAAATCGCGGTTACGCTCAAATTCCCGCCTCAAGTGGCTTGGAGTCAAAATCCCTTTGTTGATGCTTATTGTCGTGAGACTCGCTTGTGATACGGCGTGGGGTCCGTTTGCACCTTTTCTTCGCCAAAAGGGTGCGGAGTCGAATCCCTTGGCGATGTATTGGCGAAGGCCTGTGCGGTCAATGGCCGAGGACACGTCCGAATGAAAGACCTGAGTGGAGCTTTTCGAGCCGCAAGCTTTCAGTAGGATCGATGCGCGTGGCGCGGCCAGCACCCACGGCTGGAGCCCATGGTTGAGTTTCGTGAGGCTCCGGTAGAATGAACGCGTGAGTCCTCACAAGCACCGGATGGCCGATTACCTGCGGCCCAAAACGCTTGCGATGTTGTTGCTCGGATTTTCTTCAGGCCTTCCATTTCTCCTCGTCGGCAATACGTTCGGCTACTGGCTGCGCGATGAACACACCTCTCTGACGGCGATCGGGTTTCTTTCCTGGGTGGGCATTGCCTATTCGCTGAAGTTTCTGTGGGCGCCCGTAATGGATCGCGTCGATTTGCCGTTGTTTAAGCGGCTTGGACATCGTCGCGGATGGATGATGTTCTCGCAAATTCTCGTCGGGCTGGCGCTGTTGGCGATGGGCGGAACTGGCACGCAAGCCGGACTCGGCCGGCTCGGCGCTCTGGCGCTCGTCGTCGCGTTTGCCTCATCGACACAGGACATTGTGGTCGACGCCTGGCGAATTGAATCGGCAGACGATGGAGAAGAACAAGGCCTGCTCGCGTCTGCCTATCAGTTCAGCTACCGAATTGCGCTCCTGGCTGCGGATTCCGTCATCCTTATCGTGGCAGCCGCCGTGGGCTGGCGCATGTCCTACGGGATTTACGGCGCTTGCATGGCCGTTGGAATTATCGCGACCTGGCTTGCAAAGGAACCGGAGCGCGCCGACGCGGTGATGCATAAAAAAGAGCGCGAAGCGCCGATTTGGACGGGTCGCGGTTTCTTTGACGCTGTTGGGGGACCGTTCATCGCTTTTTTCCGCGCACATGGCTGGCTCGCGCTTGTGATGTTGGCGGCAATCAGCCTGTACCGGTTGCCGGACTTCATCATGGGTCCGATGGCGAATCCCTACTACCACGACATGGGTCTTTCGAAACAAACAGTCGGTGCGGTGCGCGGCTCAATCGGACTCATCGCCACGTTTGCAGGCATTGCGGCGGGAGGATTCTGCTCGCTGAAGCTTGGCTACATGCGCGCGCTCATCATCGGGGGCATTCTGCAGGCTGCAGCGATTGCCGCGTATGCGAGCTTGGCGTTCGTGGGCACGACCACCACTCTTTTCGCTCTGGTCATGGCAGGTGATAACTTCGGTATCAGCTTTGCAGGCGTTGCGCTAGTGGCATACATGTCGAGTCTCACCAGCATTGGATACACGGCCACGCAGTATGCGCTCTTGAGTTCAACCTATGCCTGGCTGGGAAAAATCTTGAAGGGATTTTCGGGCGCTGAGGTCGAAAGTCTGAGCGCCACGTACGGCCTCATTCATGGCTACGGCATTTTCTTTATCGCTTGCGGACTGACCGGCTTGCCTGCCGTCCTTCTTTTTGCGCTATTGGGTTACTGGCACAGCCGGAAGCGACCGGTCGCAGCCGCTGCCTCGCAAAGTCTTCACTCGTAACCCAACGGTGGAGATACTTGCTTGTGCCATTCCGGCAAACTGCGCACCGTGGTTTGGGCCGCTTCAACTACCGAGGACTCGTTTATTGATACTCGAAAGTCGAACAAACGGCGCAACCTTGTACTAACGCCTGGTTTCGACAGTCAGCAGCTAGGTAGTGGAGCGCATGCGCAAACTAATAGGGTAGTGAATGACCGACACTCATGCCGCTCTTCCGCTCGTCATCCGTGAACCACTGAATCGAACGAAACCGCGTGTCCTCGATCAGAGCCTTGTAGGTACTGATTGCGAACGCCGTTGTCCCATGACCATCTTCGCGCGATATGAGAACCCACCAGTGATGTTGGTCAGATTGTGGTTCGATGGCGAACATTGCACGGCATGGGTCGCCTAGAACGCAGCCCCATTCGTAGACGAAAGAGGCGCCTACTTCCGTGACACGCAAGGAGCACACCTTGCCGTCGCTGCTATTAGACTTCCCGACGAAATCCGCAAGGTATGTTGTAATTTCTCTTACATTTGCCGTCGCAGTTTTCGATTGACCTGCAAATTCAAAACTGACGCACGTTCTCGCACGAGGCTTGGGGGCTTGTTTCAGGCGGAAATCACATTGCTCAGCTAGGCCAAGTTCAGCTAAACGAATCAAGATTCCATCGTCGGTACCCCCGTATCGCAAGGCACCGCAACATGAGGCCCAAGTACTCTCAATTGCTTCGTTGGTTTCGTGAGGACTTGCTGGCTGTCGAGTAAAGAAGCAATGTCCGTGCGAGTCGTGGGACATCAGCTTTGGCGCGTGCATTTCGGGTGCGCCACAAGACATACACTCGCCGTTCACGACATAGAAAGGACCATCGACGTTGTCAGGGTGGCGAGAACGCGGCGCACTTGGCATGTTTCAAATGATATCTCGTAATCGAGGGCAAGGCTGTCAACTGGCGAAACATCGCGATTACGCTCAAAACCCCTGGTAGAGTGTGACTATCGTGCGGGTTTCAACAGATTGCTTTTGTCGATACCAGCACTGGAGAACTGTAAGAGTGGGGACTCGGGCACAAGGGATTCGCTCCCTAATCCAAGAAAACTATCGGCGTCTACCCGGGCCACGCTCCCGTGAACCCAGCCATTTTTCGAACTCCTTTCCGAAAACCTTTTGAGCCCACTTCGGAACCGCGCGAGCGAGCTTCATGAGTTCGCCGGCGTGAAAATGTGCCACCAGCCGGTGCCCGCGGCCATGGGTGGTGTTGTCGAAGAGCATGAGATCGTCCGCTAGTTGCTTGGCGTTCGGAAGATGCTTTAGGCCGTGAGCGTAATCATCCGCTATGCGCGCCAGTGCCGCGAATGGTCCACCGTTGCTCACTCGAACCAGAACGCGTCCCATGTTCAAATTCGGATCTTCCGTCCCAACATAGAACACTTTGACGTCGAAACCTGCTTCCTGAGCCTCGCGAATCGCCCTGGAGTGTATCGTTCCGTTCTGGAGGACAAACGAATGCCCTTCCTTGGTCAGGCGGATGCGTTCTCGATCCGTTTCGGCTTGTTCGATTGGGGAAGCGCTCGCCTTCAGAAGAACCGGGAACACTGTCCTCAGCTGGCTCTCGTACAAGGTTGTTTTCCCAGCTCCGGCGGTTCCGGCCAGGAGAATGAGTACGGGTTTCTGTGCGATTGGATTCTCGCTAGCGGAACTCTCTTTGACTGATTTCGGAACCACAGTGCGACGCTCCCGGGCGCGTTCTTCGAACATGCCTTCTGACTTGGACTTATGTGCCCCTTCCGCAGGTGTTTCCCTTTTCACGGACCAATCATGGGTGACGCCCAGAACCTGCTTTCGGACGTTCCACAAATGCGCTTCCCGTGTGTTCCCGAGTTCGTACCATTTCTCCCGGCCCGACTCGCTCCATAAGATAACGCCGACCATCGCCTGCCACTTCCACCGTGGCGTCAAGCTTCGGATTCCATTCGTAATAGTTGCCTTCTCGGGAGCGCGGGTCGGGCCCGGGTTCCTGTCCAGTCAGGGCGAGTAAGCGCGCAAAGAATCCCTCGCGCTCCTTAGCGGTCATGGTGTCGAAGGTCGGCGTCTGCCCTCGCCGCGATCGTTCCCCCTTCTTTTCCGGCCGCGGCTTCAAAAGAGAAACCACCAGCGCGCTGTTCAGCAATTCATTCATCGAACAGCGTCGATTTTCTGACCAATGCTCAATCAGCTGCCGGATATCATTGGGCATGACAATCTGTGTCACTTTGGCCACCGTCGGCTGCCGCCTGCCATGGATCGTGATGAGCGGTACTAAACGCAGATCGGTCCGGCTCAAGGCTTCCATGATCAGCTTCGACAGGTCTCCTTTGCCGCGTTGCTTCTTTCGCAGGTAGGCGTCTACTGTGTGAAGGAGGCGAACCCCGACAGGCCTGCTTGAAGGAGGTTTAGGCATTACACTCCCCTGTTCGTGGTTGGGCTCTAGGCATTATTTTTCTCGGCGGCTGCCCCATTCCATTTCTCTGTTCAGCTCTCTCGCTGCCCCGTGGCTATCGCTCGTCGCTGTGAGTCCCACCGCCGCCGCGGATCGGTTTGCAAGCACCTACCGATCTACTACTCCTCAGCGTGCCAGCCCCCACCCTCGCCCCTCACGTTCTCGCGGTCTCGCCCAAGAAAGACGCTTATTCATCGCATCCTGATATTGTCCCAGCCATCCGCCCCAAGTTCGCTCGACCTGGGTCACGCCTTGGCGAATCAACTGCAGGGCCGTCTTCCCGAGATACGTGTTGTCATGTAGCAATTGGTATGCGTCTCCCAGATCTTCTACACGGAGCGAAGGTCTGCCTTCCTCGGAGAACTGCTTCTCAATTCGGGCAAACGAGTTCACGCGCAATTGCCCTTGCCGTCGTGCTTCCTGGATCTCGTCCGTCTGATAAAGGAAATGCACCTTTCCGTCCACGCCCTCAATCATCAGGTACATCCGGCCGCTATACTCGTCCTGGCCATGGGCGAGCACGCGGCCTTGAAGGTGGGTGATGTCCCGGAAGCTAGTTACCGCAAATGGCAGCCGCTCGTCAGACAGCAAGGCGCCGTGAGCTGCGATCACCCTCTGCCGGTCCTTGGTTCGTTCGATCATTCGAAGAACCTCAGCAAAATCGCCACGCACCCGCCAGAGGGATTCGCCAAGGTGTTCTGCAAGTTCCATCCGCTCCAGCTTGGAGAGCCGCGCGGCCACGTGCTGCTCTCGCATCCGGGAGAATCTCCCTCCCGTAGGCTGTGCGGGATCACATCGGACGATGAAGTAGTCGGCTTGGGCCGGATTCTGGCGCTGAATCACGCGATCCAAGCTGGTGAAGCGCAACTGGTCAACCTCGCGACGTTGTGCCTCTATGGCATCGTCGATCGTGCGATGGCCGAGTTCCTTGGTCAGGAGGTCCTCCGCGCGAGATCGGATGCCTGATTTCACATACTCTCGCGGAAGGCGGAGCGACTTGCCTCTCTGGTCCACACCCCTCAGGGTGATATGGGCATGCGGGTGTTCGGTGTTGTAGTGGATGACTGCGACCCATTCGAGCTCGGTCTGAAGGTCCCGCTCCATCCGAGCCATCAGTTCCCGCGTGTGATTCTCAAGATTGATCCTGTCTCCGAACTCGGGCGAGACGATGATTTTGAAGAGCCGCTCATCGCCGGCTTTCTGCCACTCGTCGAGTCGTTGCGCAATATCAACACTCCTCTCGGAACGGCTGAAACCAGCCGCCTTCTTCTCACGCTTCTCGGTCGCCCGCTCCCGTGCCAGGTAGTGGCCGTGTGCTCTCCATTGGCCAGCGTTCTTGTTGCGTGAATAGGTCACCCGCACGGCACACCGCTGGCTCAATGGCGTCCGGCCCCTTTGCGCGTAGCCTCCACTCGAACCCCCACTCATCTTCTTGCGATAGCCGTGCATCCGGACGATTCGCAAAAGGGTTCCGAGGCCAGTCGCCCAAGGACGTTTCTGCTGGCCCGAGGTGCCAGAGGGAGGTCGACGGGGCCGCAGCCGAAATGGTCGTTCTGTGTCGCTAGTCTGCACTGGATATGCTTTCTAAGAGAAGATTCTCGCATTCTCCGGTTATGGTCTTTGCAGCCTCGCGCAGCAGCTTCTCGTAGCGCAGTTTGCCCCGCACCCTGGCCGAGACCAGTAGATCCTGCGGAGGCTCGACAACGCACGTTGATACGTACTTGGTCAGAGCATCGAGCAGCGCATACTGAGCCTGTTGCGTATTGTGGACCGAACGAACTTCTCGCACGATCCGGCTGAAATCGGCGGCGATTCGCGCCTCGGACTCCGAAACAGACTCGACCGCGTCCGTCCGCTGAAGCTTTTCCTCGATCGCTTCCAGGATGAAGGCATTCACCGACCGATAGCCGCGCAGCTTCTTGACCTGCTCCAACCGTGTTTTTAGATCATCCGAGAGCCTAAGTCCCCGTAAAGGCATTGCCGACCCTCCTCATTGCTGTGGCAAGAGTGTGTCACTATGGTAGAGATATATGCCACACTATAAATTAGTTTGCAAGAGGAATTTGTAACTCGTTCCCGACCCACCTGTGACACACTCCTTTATGTTCCAATACGCGCTGTTGGCTCTGAGGAGCACTGCACCCTGTTTTCAAAACGGAGCAAGAAGTGCTGACTTTTGCTGATTTTTGCTGACTGCCCCGGGTACCGGCGACGATTTCTGCTGACTTTTGCTGACTCTGTTGATTCTTGTTGATTTTTGTTGATGTTTGTTGTGTCGTGACCAATCCCTCCCACCCTGAGTTGTTGATTTTTGTTGGCTTTTGTTGTCTTTGATTAAGCTCAATTCAGACAAACTGACCCGCACCAAACCTCGTGACGGCGGAGGCACTGCGGCGTAGCGGACCACAGCAGGCAGAGGAGCGGGGACCGGCGGAAAGCCCCGTTTTTTCGCTGGACAAAGAGAATATGATAGTGATATATGGATCTACCATAGTGAGATCCCCCCCGATTTTCGTGAGGTGAAGTATGAATTCCGCGGCAGTAAAGCAGTTCCCCCAGCCAGGCGACCTGCAAGACGGTCGTTTGAACTCCACCATAGCGCGCTTGCGCGCGCGCGAGCGTGTCTTGAACACTCACCAGCCGACCCGCCAACTTTTAGATGAGCACGGAGTTTCCAGACGGTTGAGCGTCAGCGTTAATACACTTCGCTACTGGCGTGCCTGTGGAGACGGACCCGATTACATAAAACTCGGTCGCCTGGTGAGATATGATGCTGTTGCGCTGGAGAAATTCATCTTGCGCAACCTGCGTGTCTCAAAAGCGAGAGCGACAATGGAGGAAAAACGTGTCGCTCTTTAAACGAGGAAACACATGGCACTTCGCGTTTCGCTGGAATGGGGGACGCTACCGCGGGAGTTGCAAGACCTCCCGGCAGACGGAAGCCAAGAAGGTGGAGGCGCTGGTGCTCGCGCGGTTACTGGAAGACGGTCGCTTGCCATGGGGCAGAAAAGTTCCTACCCTGGCCGGCTTCTCGAACCGCTTTTTTGAATGGCTGCAGTCGCTACCGGAGGACCGTACGCCGAAACCGCCAACCCGCAGGTATTACCGAGTGGGCTGGCAACTCCTGGAGTCCACATCCATCGCCGGTATGAAGCTCGATCACATCACGGCCGATCACGCTTTAACCGTCGAGGGATCGTCCGCCGCGAACACCAACAACGCTCTGCGCACCCTTCGGCGGATGCTGAAAAAGGCGCAGGAGTGGCAGTTGCTCTCTACCGTTCCGATTGTCAAACTGGTCGAGGAACAGGGGCGGGAAGAGTTGATTGAGCCGTGGATGGAGCAGCGGTTGCTGACGGTTACCGCCGGCCCGCGTCTTACCGGGAAAGGCAGAAAGTCGCGAGTGGGCTGGGAGCCGTTTCGAACCGTGCTGTTGATCATGCTGGATTCCGGGCTTCGTCCAGGCGAGATCTTCCGCATGCGCTGGGAAAATATCCATTGGGACAAAGGGTTGATCTTCAACCCCCGCGGCAAGTCCCGAAAATCCCGGCGTTACGTTCCGCTAACCGAGCGCGTTAACGTAGCACTGCAGGATCGCAAGGAAGGCGTGAACGAAGGATGGATCTTTCCCTCGAAACGGGCCCGGTCCGGCTATATCACCGATCGTGAGGTTTCAAAACAATGGCTCGAAGCCAAACGGTTGGCGGGCGTTCCCGAGTCTGTGGTTCTGTACTGTGCGCGTCATCGCTTCTCCACCGATGCGATGGAGGGCACAGGTAACGTAATGGCGGTGATGGATGCTATGGGGCATGGGTCGGTGAATACCACACGCATCTACACCCACTCTAATGTGCAGCAGATCAGGGAAGCGATCGAGCGGCGGAACCAGTTGTCCACGAAGCCTGTGGAAGCTGTGCAAAAGCTGGCCACAAAAGTGGCCACAGTCGCCTAAGGCAACCGTGTCAGGAAATGCTGTAAGTGACTGAAAGAGAGTTGGTAGCGCTACCGGGAATCGAACCCGGGTTTGAAGATTGAGAATCTTCCGTCCTAACCCCTAGACGATAGCGCCTCGCCGACGAAATTATAGCAAAGCCGCGAGTTGGAACCTTTCTGGCCCAGGCACGCGTTTCACGCAAATACCTCGTAATCAGACCGGATGTCCGGTCGGTCGCGCTATTTATATTCTAAATTCCGGCCAATTCGCAGAATAGAAGCTCACGCCTTTGCTTGTAAGTAGTTGCAGGGAAGGAGAATCGCCAATTTCCGGCGCCGCTTAGGATAATCGATTTTTTGTCTTGACAACCATCATGGGTATACAGCTTAATGTTCCCCATTCGTGGATTAGATTTTAGCAAAACGTTTTTCTGATTGTCTAGGTTCAATTTCAACATTTGACTGGCCGGAGGCTTAGGTATGCAAAGGATTTCGTGGGCAGTGTTTCTGCTTTGTTTGTTTGTTAGTCTTCCATTGGTTGCTCAGAAGTTCAGTAGCACGATCCAAGGGGTCGTGACGGATTCTTCAGGAGCATCTGTCTCCGGTGCAACGGTAACTGCCCGAAATACAGCGACCGGCGACGTGCGCACTGCCACTACAAGTAGCGGCGGGAGCTACGCGCTTACCGATTTGGCGCCGGGAACCTACGACATCAACATCAAGGCATCAAATTTCAAGGAATATGTTAGCAAAGCGGTCGAACTGTTCGTTTCCAGTACGACTACTTTGAATGCCGCCCTGCAAGTGGGTAGCGTCAATGAGCAAGTCACGGTGGAAGCCAACGCCGTACAGGTGGAAACCACGACTGGTGCCGTCGGCAACGTCGTTGAAGGTACCCAGGTTCGAGAGCTGCCGCTCAATGGGCGCAGTTTCGCCCAATTGACCCAATTGATGCCCGGGGTTTCGCCGGCTTCGAATTTTGATTCCAAGCACAAAGGCCTGGAGGCCGGTGTTGACTTCTCGGTAAACGGAAACAACACCACCGGCAATCTCTTCCTAGTCGATGGTGTCAACAATAATGACATCGGATCCAACCGAACGATCCTGGTGTACCCGTCTATCGATGCCATCCAGGAATTCAAGATCCTGCGAAACAGCTACGGGCCTGAGTATGGACAGGCGATGGGCGCGATCGTGAGCATCGTCACCAAAGGCGGCACGAACCAGTTCCACGGCGGCGCCTACTACTTTGGCAGGAACGACGAGCTGAATGCTACTGACTACTTCAATAACCTGAACGGCGCTCCGAAGGACAAGCTTCGACGCAACGACTATGGTTACAACCTCGGTGGTCCGATTGTGAAGGACAAACTGTTCTTCTTCTGGTCGCAGGAGTGGAACCACGAACTACGCGGCAAGTTGCGGAGCGCGAACGTCCCAACTGTGGCCGAAAAGAGCGGAGACTTCTCGGCGCAAATTGGGCCGACGCCACTCCGATCTACAGGTTGCGACGCCGCACCGACGCTTGGGTCAACCGTGCCTTCGATCTCTCCTACGGGCCTCCTAATCACCCAGCTTTTCCCCGATCCGAACGTCTCACCATCTGCCGAACAGAACTGCCAGAACTGGGTTCAGTCACTCACTTCCCCGATTTACTGGCGCGAAGAAAATATTCGCGCGGACTACCAGATAGGTAAAACCTGGAGCCTCTTCGGACGGTTTACGCAGGACCACTGGAACCAGCCGAGTCCTAGCACATTAGGTTACTGGGGGGATGACCCGTATCCTTCCGTCGATCCCGACTGGATTCAACCGGGATACCAAGCGACCGTGAAACTCACGAAGCTGCTGGGTAGCAGTGCGGTCAATGACTTTCAATTGTCTTATGCCGCCAATCGAATCACTGTGAATGCCGCCGGAAGTAATCCCGGCCTGGTGCAACAGATTAATCAGTCGTATCAGACCTACTTTCCTATTACCGACAAGTTTCTTGGCCTGGATATGGGTTACCCGGTTTTCTGGGGTGGTGCCGGAGACGGCAACGTAGGAAGCTCCTCTGCCCTGTGGAACATGGGGCCGTGGCATAACAACGAGGAACTCTACATTGCGAAGGATGACTTCTCAAAAGTTCAGGGGGCGCATACTTTCAAAGTCGGTTTCCTCGCAAGTAATAATAGAAAGAACGAACTGTCGGGCGGCTCGTCAGGAGAGGCCCCGAATTACTGGGGTGCAGCCTCCAACGACAGCGGTAATGGCGTCTTCAACCTTTTGAATGATCAGGTTACCTGGGGTTTTTCGGAAAGCCAGACCAATCCGTTTGCGGTGACACGCTGGCACGATTACGAGCTCTACTTCGGAGATAACTGGAAACTCCGCCGGAACGTAACCTTAGAATACGGTTTTCGTTGGTCTTTCCTGCGCACTCCATTCGGTGCAGATAACAGGATATCAAGCTGGCAACCAAACCTCTACGATCCCGCACTTGGAGCGGCGGCATGTAACGGGCTGTTCCTTGTGCCGGGGACAGACCCCTGTACGCCTCTGGGTTTCGCAGGCGGAGTACCAGGCCCCAACCGGTCGTTAAAGGACAATAACAACCAGGCCATAGCTCCGCGCTTGGGTCTCGCATGGGATCCCAAGAGCGACGGCAAGACAGCCATCCGTGCCGGTGTCGGTCAGTTCTATCAGCGCGAACGTGTTACCAATTACCTGCTGCTGGGAACTAACTCTCCGTTCTCGGTAGCTGCAAGCGGGGCCCGTGCGCTCAGTGGCTCAGTGGCTCCTGGTTCTCTAACCTCCGCGGCCTCGCCGAGCTGGGGAATCGATCCTTCGGACACACTGCCAAATACCTGGCAGTGGAATTTGACGATAGAACGCGAACTCTATCGCGATAGCAAACTAGAGCTTGCTTACGTAGGTAATCGCGGCGGTAATATCTTGCGGTACAAAGACGCGAACGCGGTCTTGCCCGCGAATCAGCTCGATTTTGCGCTTAACAACAACAATAACGATCGATTTGCGACTGGCCCATTGTGCGGGCAAAATCCCACTCAGCCCACCTGTTTCGGGACGATCAACTATGGGGAATGGGGAGCACACTCCAGTTACCATGCTCTTCAGGCTCTTTACCGCACACGCATCAAGGCTTTAGACGCGCAATTCGCCTATACCTGGTCGAAATCGCTGGCCAACACCGATATCACGAACAGCGGCAACACCGGCAATACGACCAGCGTAACGGATGTTGCGAATCCCGACCTGGATTACGGTCCAACGCCCATCAACCGGAAACACGTTTTTACCTCTAACATCGTCTACACCCTTCCTGTGCTGGCCGGGAGAGCGGCCCCTCTGCGGTTAGCTCTGGGAGGCTGGGAGGCGGCTGGTATTCTGAGCTACGGAAGCGGACCCAGTCAGACCATCTTCGGGCTCAATGGAGGCGCAACGAACGCCCCTGGCGGCCTCCAGGGGACCGGAACCGATACCAACCAGAAGCCGAATCTTGTGCTATCCGATTGCCGTGCACATGGAGCTCCTAAATTCCAGTGGTACAACCCAGGAGCATTTACTCTCGACCATTATCAGCTCGGGACTTTTGGCAACGAGCGCACCGGATCTTGTACTGGGCCGGGAATCGCCAACACCGATTTCTCCGCGTATAAGAACTTCAAAGTCACGGAGCGGGTGAACGTGCAGTTCCGCATGGAGTTCTTCAACTTCTTTAACACGACACAGTTCCGCGCTGATCAGATTAATAACCAGTTGGCAGGCTCAGCGACGGCATGTACTGCCGCAGCGCCCTGCGCAGGGTATGCAGTCAACACCGTCCAATATAACTTTGCGAGTGATGGTCAGGGCAACTTCGGACAAGCGGGCAGCAATGGCTCGCCAGGTGATCGCGGTCCACGAGAAATTCAATACGCTCTGAAGATTAGCTTCTAGTCTTCTCTCGTGCCTCTTGATGATGGGATTTGACGAAAGTCAAATCCCATCATTTATTTTTGCTTGCTCGCGTTGAGGCTTGACGAAGGGCAGGTCCCTGCCCTTATCCTTGGATATTAGTCTTTACGATGTTTCCCAACAGGCGTTCGTTCTCATTACGAAATCCCCTGCGATCGTGTCCTGAGATCCTCTGCCGGCGATGCGCTCTTCTTGCATTCCTGCTCGTCTCGGCTTTCACCTTCGCTCAAGTCTCGCCTCGCACGCAGGCTGCCAAACCTGCCGCCCAGGACAATATGCAGCGGCACTACGAGGCTGCCCGGACATTTCAGCTCAGCGGCAACCAAGATCGCGCGGCGGCGGAGTATAGCCAGTTTTTGGTGGAAGCCCTGCGGATTAGCGCCAAGGCTGACGTTGGCCTAGGTCAACGCGACAAGGCGGCGACGCTCTTCGAGGATGCACTGCGTCTGGCCCCGAACGACCCACAGGTACGTATCGAGTACGCGCAATTACGTTTTCAGCAAGAGAAGTTTGTCGATGCCCGCGCCCTGGCGGAAAACGTTCTTGCCGCCGCTCCTGACAACGCGCAAGCCCATTCGCTTCTGGGCCAAATCCTGTTCGCCCAGGGGGACCTTAAGGGGGCCCTGGAGCAGTTGGAGCTGGCGGTGGCCGCCGCGCCCAGTTTCGATCTCGCCTACTTGTTGGGCATCACCTACATTAAGCTGAACGATTTCGATCGCGCCCGCCTGGTTTTTGACGATATGGTCGCGAGTTTCGGAGACAGTGCCAAGATCCACATGATGTTCGGCCGGGCGTACAAGCAAGGCGGCTGGGAGGCGCTCGACAACGCCGTCAAAGAGTTGAACCTGGCCATCGCCAGGGACGGCAGAGTTCCTCATGCCCATTTCTTGCTTGCAATGGCATATATCGATCGCGACGGTGAATCGGCTTTTCCTGAAGCTGGCTCGGAGCTGCGGACTGAACTAAAAATCACTCCGGATGATTCTCGCAGCCACTACCTTCTGGGCTACATTGCGATGAAACAGCACGATGCCAAGGTTGCGGAGGCCGAATTGCTGCGGGCGACCGAACTCGATCCCAAGAATCCTGATCCGCTGATCTATCTTGGACAGATCTATTCTGACGCTGATCGCGACGCTGAAGCTGAGACGATGCTGCGGAAGGCCCTCAGTCTTTCCACTAACAGTTCAAAGACCGACTACTTGATCGGACGCGCCCACTACAGCCTGGGCCGTGTTCTGCTGAAAACCGGCAAAAAAGAAGAGGGTCAACGAGAACTGGAGGCGTCCCAAGTTATTCGGGACAAGATGAACCGGCCAGATACCGCGCGAGATAGCAAGATCAAGAGTGATCCAGAATTGGCAAGTGTTTCGCACGAGGAATCAGTGGGGCATCCTGCGGCGGCGGCTGACGTTCCGCCGCAGGCCAAGGAGCAGATGCAGGCTTACCTTGAGGAGCTCAAACCCGCCATCGCTGACTCCTACAATAACCTGGGCGTGATTCAAGCCGGCCGTAAGGAGTTCGTGACCGCCTCGGAAGACTTCCGGAAGGCCGGCGAGTGGAATCCGTCGCTAGAGACCCTGGATCGCAACTGGGGCATGGCTGCGTTTTATGCGAAGAACTATCCAGAAGCAGTGCCGCCGCTCACCCGGCAACTGCAAAAGCAGCCGGACGATCTTAAAGTCAGGGCCGCGCTGGCGCTCAGTTTATTTATTGGACAGAATTTCAAGGCAACGTTGGAGACTTTGAAGCCGATTCGGGCAGAAGTCGACAGCGACCCTGGGCTCGACTATGCCTATTCCGTTTCTCTGGTGAAAACGGGCGAATATGATGAAGGCACGCGGCGATTAAGATCACTTGCGGAGAAAGACCCAAATTCTGCGGACGTTCACATGCTGTTAGGTTCCGCTCTCGCTGACCAGCAGGAATACGAAAGCGCCCTGCAGGAGTATCGAAAATCTCTGGCCATCGATCCCAGTCAGGCGCAGACGCACTACCTTGCAGGATTGGCCCTGATCCGCAACGGCCACCCGAAGGACGCCGTGGAGGAGCTCCGCACGGCCCTCAAGCTCAATCCTTCCGATGTTTCCGCTAAGTATCATCTGGCTTTTTCTCTCATTCAGATACAACAAAAAACGGAAGCCGAGTCCCTACTGCGGGAAGTAATCCGGCAAGACCCCAATCGAGCTGATGCGTACTACGAAATGGGAAAGCTCCAACTGGAGCAAGGCGATACCAAGGGCGCTGTTCAGAGTCTGGAAAACGGCGCTAAAGTGAGTCCTGACGCGGACTACATCCACTACCAGTTGGCGATGGCTTATCGGCGCGACTCCCGAAGTGAAGATGCCGAGCGCGAAATCAAGCGTTATCAGGTCCTGAAGGACCGCCAGCGAGGCCACGGGGATGTTCCGCGAACCAACTGAGTGGCGCACGCTATCGCTTCTGGCCGGCCTAATCATAGTGGCTTGTTTGTTCGGGACCTTGTCGTGGGGCCAAAAGTCTGGCGCGCAATCCAAGTCTTCTTCTCCCCTTGCCATTGCAAAGTCGCAACTGGAGCACGGCGACATAGAATCCAGCGAAAAAAATTTGTGGAACGTCCTTTCGGTTGAGCCCACGAATGAGCAGGCTCTTGTCATGCTCGGGACTGTCCGTGTCCGGCAACAACGTTATGCGGAAGCGGAAGCGCTTTTCCGGCGCGTCCTGCAATTCAATCCGAAGTCAATCATCGCTTCCCGCGATTTAGCCGCATCTCTGGTAGCGCAGGACAGGACGGACGAAGCAATTCGACAATATAAAGACACGATCCAGCTTGTCCCGCAGGATTCGGCTTTGAAAATTGAAGTGGCAGGATTGGACCTTGCGCGGGGCAACTTCGCGGACGCGTTAGCCGCTCTCGACACGATCACGCCAGATCGCTTTCCTCCAGGGGCCATTCCTCTCAAAGCCGCAAGCCTTTTAGGGATGGACCGTAGGTCAGACGCTGAAGGTTTGCTCCCGCTGGTGAAGGGTTCGCCTGGCGCGGCGCTCGAACTGGCGCAGGTGTTTGTAGAGGCGAATGATCCTGATGCTGCCCTGAAATCACTTAGCTTTATTAATCCCGCTGCCAAGAGCGTGGCACGGGTTTATTACTTGAGAGGGCGCGCGCTTCGAGAAAAAGGCGATCTGGCGGCCGCTATTACCAGCCTTCGCAAAGCTCTGACGGCTGATCCCAAGTCGGTCGAGGCGCTCGTTGCGATATCTGAGATATTCGCGGCTGAGAACAAACATGCAGACAGTTTAGAAATGCTGGAAAAGGCGCGGGTTTTGGCGCCTGATTCCGCTGAGGTGCTGCGTCACCTTATTGTGGAGGCGATGCATGCTGGGCAGAATGAGAAGGCACTATCCGCCGCTCAAGATCTTCAACGCAAGAGCTCTGAACTGAGCGATCGATACCTGGTGGCAAGCGTAATGCTCCAGCAGAAGCACTATCTACCAGCGTCACATATTCTGGAAGAATACATAGCGCAACGCCCGGACGACGCAAAGGCATATCTCGGCCTGGGAATCGCATACCTCAATCTTTTGCGTTACTCAGATGCTCGCCAGGCCTTGGAACATTCGCTTCGGCTCAAGCCGGATCTCGCCGAAACCGAGTATCAGCTTGGTCTGTTATTTGCGCAGCAGGGTAATCGGGAGGAAGCAATCCAAGCCTGGGAAAAAGCAGTCTCGTTGCAACCACATCATGCGCAGGCGCTGTTCAGCTTGGGCACAATGTACCTCGAGGCGAGAGAGCTAGAGAAAGCGCATAATGCGTTCGCACGTTCATTGGCAGAGGATCCGAACAACATGAAAACGGAATACGACTTGGCCCTGGTCCTGAATAAGTTAGGGAACTCACAGGAGGCCAAAGAGCATTTTGAACGATATCGAAAGATGCAGGGCAAAGAACACAGCACGAGTGGAAATCCCCCTGAAGCGGCAGATCACCCGTGAAACTCGTGTATTCATTGGCCCTAGTGTTCAGCAACGCCTGATTGTTTTGTGGTAGTCGGCGCGGCGTTCTTTCCGGTGAACGGGCACCTTTCAGTAATTCCCGAGCCCTCTACAATCGTGTAAATGAAATCAGAGGGCAGATCTTTGTAGAACTCTTCCTTTTCGCTGGGCCAAAGAATTCGTACGGATGGTATCGAAGCTTTTGCGCCCAACCCGAAATGCAGTCGCAAATCATTCTGGGAGAGATAGCTGGAGCCACTTCGGACTTCGCCAATCTGGCTCATTCCAGCTACCACGGTGACGCGGGCGCCGATAGCCGAGCGGTTACTCTTGGAACCGACGAGTCGAAAGGTCACGGAATGGTTGTGGTTTTGCGACCGATTGATTAGCAAAGTCGGCGGTTCGCCGACATTCAGCAGCAGCACATCTAGCTTGCCATCATTGTTTACATCGCCGATGGCCAGTCCCCGGCGGGAGGCAGGAGCCAGCTTGGCAAGTCCCGAGAGCGCGGTTACATCTTCAAATGTGCGATCGTGTTTGTTACGAAGCAACAGGAGCGGTTCCCGGTAAGCGGCTCCGCCTTCAATAAGGTCCATCTGCGGATAAACGTGGCCGTTTGCCACGACTAGGTCGAGCCAGCCGCTGTTATCCATATCAGAGAACGCGGTGCCCCAGCCAACAAGCGGAAAGCTCGGACGCGCGATTCCCGCTGATGCAGCTATGTCGGTAAATCCTTTTTCGCCCTGGTTCCAGAACAATGCGTCTGGTTCCTCTGTGAAATTGGTCACAACGATATCCAGCCGTCCATCGAGATCGAAGTCTCCGAAGTCCACACCCATTCCTGCGCGCTCTTGACCTTCGAGGCTCAGCGCCGCTCCTGCCTGTAAGCCAACCTCTTCAAAAGTTCCATCATGCTTATTGCGGTAAAGATAGTTCGGTCCGCCATCATTTGTGACGTAGAGGTCAGGCCAGCCATCGTTATCGTAGTCCGCCCAAACTCCCTGCATTCCCAGGTAGTGACCAGAATCATCGACGCCCGCTTTCTTGGATACATCCTCAAAGGTTCCGTTTCCGCGATTGTGTAGAAGTAAATCGGATTCGCCGGTGTGGCCCCGGCGGGCACACTCCATCGTCACTCCTCGAAAGTCGCACAGCTTGGCGTCGTATTGAGTGAGCTTGTCCATATCGACGTGTAGGTAGCGCGGCACAAAAAGATCGACATAGCCATCGCGGTCATAGTCTCCCCAGGCAGCGCCTGTGTTGTAGCCGCCGAGTCGGACGCCTGCCTTTTCAGTCACGTCTTCAAACTTGCAGTCGCCCAGATTGCGGTAGAGCACGTTCCCGCCGTATCCGGTTACGTACAGGTCCTGCCAGCCATCATTGTCGAAGTCGGCCACTGCGACGCCCATGCTGTAGCCTTTGCGAGTCAGGCCGGCTGCTTGAGTGATGTCAGTAAATTGCAGATCGCCGGCTTGGCGATAGAGGGTCACCATAGGATCGCCACTACGGCGAAAGCTATCCACGGACGAGCCATTGACTGTAACTATGTCGAGGCGGCCGTCGTTATCGCAGTCAATGAATCCAACTCCGCCACTTGTGGACTCAATCACGTATCGATTTCCAGGTTGTCCGAGATGCGAGGCGCTAAGACCTGCGGACTTACTCACGTCCTCGAATTGAGGCACTACCACTTGTGAGGCGGTCTGTGCAAAACAGCAGACTGCCAGAAGGTCGCATACCATCGATGCGCACAGAAGACTCGCGGAGAGCTGCATCAGGAATCTCGAGAATACCCCAGTTTAATCACGTAGCTGAGTTGAAGCGATAATTGCGCGGAGACGGCGGATGAAGAACGCTATTTGGCGGCCCCCTGCTTGTCGCTGGAAGTGCTGATTGGCAAATTTACCGCGAAGGGCGTCTTCAGCTTAACGCCTTCTCCCTCGATGATGGTGTAGATGAAATCCGTGGGTAGGTCCTTGATGACGTCTTTCTTGCCGCTCGGCCAGCTAACCTGGATGGTGTCGATAACATTCTTTTGCCCGAAGCCGAAATGCAGTCGCAAATCGTTCTGAGAAAGATAGCTGCTGCCGGCGCGCACCTCATCGAACTGCGTGATGCCAGCTGCTGTAACCGTCATTCTTGTGCCAATAGCAGCCTTGTTGCTCTTAATGCCGACCAGTTTGAAGAGCGCAGCATGGCCGGTGGCCGGAGTGCGATTGATGAGAAGAGTCGGGGGCCGGCCTACGTTGAGGATCAGTATATCGATTCTGCCGTCGTTATTGACATCGCCAAAAGCCGCGCCGCGCCGTGATTCCAAAGGAAGTTTGTCGAGACCTGAAAGTGCAGTGACGTTCTCGAAAGTTCGGTCGTGCAGGTTACGGAACAGTAAAACTGGCTGCCGATATGGAACCCCGCCTTTGACCAGGTCCATCTGCGGATAAACGTGGCCGTTCGCCACGAAAATGTCTAGCCAGCCATCGTTGTCCATGTCGAAGAACTTTGTTCCCCAACCGACAAGAGGGTAGCTTGGTTCAGCTATATGGGAACTCCAGCTTATCTCGCTAAAGCCTTGTGTGCCCTGATTCCAGAAGAGCAGATCTGCTTGCTCGGTGAACTCAGTGACGATAATGTCCAGTTTTCCGTCGTGATCGATGTCGCCAAAATCAATGCCCATCGATCCTTCCTCCTGCCCATCCCGGCTCAGCGCCGCCCCCGAGAGCAATCCCATTTCCTCGAAGGTGCCGTCATGCTTATTGTGATAGAGATAGTTCGGTCCGGCATCGTTGGCGACATAGAGGTCCGGCCAGCCATCATTGTCATAGTCCGCCCACACCCCTTGCATCCCGAAATAATGTGCGGAATCGGCGACCCCGGCTTTTTTGGAGACATCCTCAAAGGTCCCGTCTCCTCGATTGCGGAAGAGGAAATCCGATTCGCCGGGCAATCCCCATGGGCCGCACTGCACTGGTATCCCGCGGAACTTACATGTCTTTTCGTCGCTGCCGAACTGCGGCAGTTTGTTGACGTCTACATACACATAGCGCGGGACAAAGAGATCTACGTAGCCATCGCGGTCGAAGTCGCCACACGATGCTCCCGTGCTGAAGCCGCCGACTCGTAAGGCAGCTTTCTCGGTTACGTCTTCGAACTTGCAATTCCCGACATTGCGGTAAAGCACATTTCCACCGTAGCCCGTGACGTAAATGTCTTGCCAGCCGTCGTTGTCGAAGTCGGCGATAGCTACTCCCATGCCCCACCCTTTGCGGGTAAGTCCTGCCTCTTTGGTAATCTCGCGAAATTTTAGATCACTCTCCTGGCGGTAAAGCGTGATCATGGGGTCGCCCCCCTGCTTGTAGCGCTCTACCGAAGAGCCATTCACGGTGATGATGTCGAGCTTGCCATCGTTGTCGCAGTCGATGAACCCTACGCCACCGCTCATCGACTCAAGGATGTAACGTTTTTCGGGGGTCGAATCATGGGATACCGTGAGGCCGGCTTCCTTACTCACATCCCCGAAGCGGGGAACGGGCGACGTCGGAGCTGAAGTCTGCGCGGCGCAACAAACTGCGAGGAAAATCAGGGGAATGACGGCACAAAGTGCGCCCATGCGATTCGTGTATTCTAGCAAAATGCCGGAGCTGGCGCGCTACGTCATCAGCTGTATTCTCTTAGCTTTCGGGGCGCACACGGTAGTTTCATCGCAAGCGCCAGCAGAGAATCCTGAGAAACCTGGCAATAACACCACCATTCGTTTTTCCGATATCACCGCCGCTTCCGGGATCACGTTTCAGCACACGCTGTCTCCGGAAAAGAAATATCTGATTGAATCAATGGCGGGTGGCGTTCTTCTGCTCGACTATGACGGCGATGGCTGGCTCGATATCTATTTCACCAATTCGCCGACCGTCGACATGGCTCTTCATGGGCTGAAGGCAAAGAGTGCGCTCTACAGAAATAATCATGATGGAACGTTTACCGACGTTACTGAGAAAGCAGGCGTGAGCTACCCCTGTTGGGCGATGGGAGGCGCGGTTGGCGACTACAACAATGACGGCTGGCCTGACATCCTCGTCACTTGTGAAGAGGGACTAGTCCTCTACCGCAACAATGGCGACGGCACATTTACCGATGTTACCAAGCAGGCGCATTTGACGGATCCACGCTGGTCCACCGGCGCGGCTTTTGGGGATTACGATGGCGACGGCTTTGTGGACCTCATGGTTTCCCGCTATGTGGAGTTTGATCTGGATCATCTTCCACAGTTCGGTGTTGGAGCGACATGCCGTTTTCGTGGGATTCCAGTGCAGTGCGGCCCAAGAGGTATGAAGGGGCTCGGGGACAGTCTTTACCACAACAACGGAAACGGGACTTTCACAGACGTTTCAAAGGCGGCGGGGGTTGAGGATTCTCATGGATACTATGGACTCGGGGTAATCTGGAGCGACTTTGACGATGATGGCCGCCCCGACCTGTTTATGGCTGATGACTCCACACCCAACTACTTGTATCGCAACGAGGGCAAGGGGCACTTCAACGATATCAGCTACATTTCCGGGACTGCGGTCAGCAAAGATGGTGGTGAGATGGCGGGTATGGGCGTAGCTGTCTGCGACTTCAACCACACGGGCCGATTCTCCATCCACGTGACGAACTTCGAAGATCAGAGCAATTCGCTTTACCGCAACGATGGGAGTATGAGTTTCACGGATGTGGCCGATGCAGCCGGTGTAGGACAGATCACGGTGCCCTACATGGGATGGGGTACCGGGTGCGTTGACTTCAATAATGACGGCTGGCCCGATTTGTTCGTCGTCAACGGGCACGTTTATCCGCAGGTCGACTCACTGCAGGCTGGGGCCAAGTACCGGCAGGGAAAGTTGGTATTTCAGAACCAGAAGGACGGAACATTTCGGGATGTCAGCAACTCTTTAGGCGCAGGCGTGACCATCCCGCAGCCGAGCCGGGGCGCGGCGTTTGGGGATCTCGACAACGACGGCAAAATCGATGTGGTGATCGAAAACATTGACGGTTCGCCCATGGTTCTTCACAACGAGGATGTCAGTCTTAATCATTGGATCACTATCCAGCTCTTGGGCACGCGCTCAAACCGGCTGGCTCTGGGCGCGAAAGTTCGAATTGTCGCGGGCTCTTCGTCGCAGATTGAAGAGGTCCGGAGTGGTGGCAGTTACCTATCACAGAATGATCTGCGGCTGCACTTTGGACTGGGAAGCGCGAACAAGGTCGATCGGGTGGAGATTCAATGGCCCTCGGGAGTCAACCAGACCTTGCAGAACCTCGCCTGCGACCGTTTTTATGTAATGAAAGAGAGCGAGGGGAGCATAACCTCAGATCAAGGTTCCGGTGCACATCGTTAACGCGGCCCGTTTCCGTGATGGGAAACAGTTGTGCGTGCCATTGCACTCTGGGATTAAGGTGTGCTTGAATCAGTCGAACTGCTTTGCATCGGTCGTTCCAGTTCGCGTTCTTCACGCTTGTCTTAGCCCTGTGCATTGGATGCCTCAGGCTTTGGAGCCAGAGTGCCACCCAGTCTCATCCAGCCACTCTTGCGGAACAGTTGGCGACTGAAGATCGGCTTCAAAAGCCCACCTGGTGGCCGACTAAGGGCAGTTTTCGTCGCGGCGATTTTGTGGGTGATGCGGCCTGTGTCCGTTGTCACGCGGAAATCGTTGCTGTCCAGAAGTCAACCGCAATGGCGCAAACTGCCGTGCGGGCTGAGGATTCCGAACTCCTGGCCAAGTATCCTTTGAACTACAAGCTTGGCAGCTATACCTATCAGGCAAGCATTGACAGGCGGATAGCGACCTACTCGGTCGCCGATGGCGCGTCCTCATTTTCAACCACTTTGAAATGGGCGTTCGGCATCCGCATGGGACAGTCGTACCTTTTTGAAAAGAATGGCGGCATATATATGGCGCCGCTCACCTATTATCCAGCGGCCAGGGTTTGGGATTTCACCGTGGACCAGCCACACTCTACTCCCGAGTCTCTTGAGAAAGGAATCGGGCGACATCTGCTCGACAATGAGGTCCGCGGCTGCTTCAATTGTCACAATACGGCTGCCACGACCAGCGACCACTTCGATCCAGAGCACTCAAGCCCAGGAGTCAACTGTGAGGCCTGTCATGGTCCGGCGGCATATCACGTCGCCGCGGCAGGTATGGGCTTTGCGGAAGGGGCTACTATGATTCTTAATCCCGGGCATCTGAGTCCTGTGGACTCCGTAGATTTTTGCGGCTCATGCCATCGCACCTGGTGGGACATCACGCTGGCGGGAGGAACCGGATTGAAATCTCTCCGCTTTCCACCGTACCGCCTTGAGAACAGCCGCTGCTGGGGCAAGGGCGACCAACGACTAACCTGCGTGGCCTGCCATGATCCTCACCGTCCGTTGGACCATGACGACGCGTCATACGACCGGCGATGCCTCAGTTGTCATGTGAATGCTGTGGGTGCAAAGCCCACAGTGGACCATCCGGGCACGGCCTGCCCAACCGCCAAAAAGGATTGCGTGAGCTGTCATATGTCGAAATATCAGGTCACAGATATTCCGGTGAAATTCACGGACCACCAGATCCGTGTAGTCCGTCCCAACGAGCCGATCCCACAGTGACGCTCATTCACCGTCGCACAAAGACGAGACTAGTCAATTTTTGGGCGGAGCCAATGAGCCAGCCTTAGCTCTCACCGGATCGCCCCGTGCGCCCTGCGCAGACTTTTCGGTTGAGGCATCCAGCTTCGAATCTCTTGTCTTATCTGCACGATCTTTCCAGAGCTGGTAAGTGTGTTCGGCAGCGGCAATGTCATCCTTTGGAACATCGTTATCGGCAGCCACGCCGTCAATTGTCGGATCATAGCCCTCGGCCACGTCGCGCGCCGTATCCGCACTGCCATTCACAAAATGCTTGTAGAGGTTGTCCTCCATCTTCGCATTCAATTTTTTCGCGTCTGCCGCAATTTGTTTCCAATCGAGGTGTTGCGCATTCGCAATCTGCCCAATATTCTTACCGGCTTTCACTTGCCCGGCTATCTCTTCCATTTTGACGCCACTCTTCACCAGTCCGTGCGCAATAAACAGATCGCCATAATTCAGGTTCATGGATCTGCGTTCCATGACCAGGTCGGCACGTCTTGCTTCGAGGGTGTCGGCAACCGTGATACTGACCACGCGGCGACCCGTGGGATCTGTTGCCATTGCCGTAATTTTGTGCAGTTGCTTTTCGGCTTTTTGCTGATCATCGCTGAACGCTGGAACCGCGATGGTCAGCACCACAAGGGCGACGCAGAGATGAACGACCCACTTCATGACCCCGTACCTCCAGACACGCTGAAATTGTAGCCTACTTCCAAGCTGGTTCTCAGGCAAGATGGCAGCTGTCGTCCGAGTGTGTTCCATCCCGCCGGCTAGTTCACCTTGGTTTCCGGTGAAACTGTCAACGGCACATTTATGGTGCCTATGCGTTGCGAGGCCCGGTCTAGAACTCCCACACGCAAATCGTAGTTTCCAGGCGGTAGAACAAGCTCCTGGTGCGCAGGAAGTCCGGTGCGCTGGAAACTTAGAAATTCCTGGGGCCCGAGCGTGGCATCCATGGCGTTGGCGACCTGCCCGGCGATGTTTCCATTTCCCTCAAGCGCGATTACCATGCAATCAAGAATTGCGCGTTTTCGATTGTCGGCGGTGTCGTTAAAATCAATTCCGCCCAAGTCAATGCTGTAGTCAACGCGAACTGCTTTGCTGGAGGCATCGGGAGGTAGTACTCGGAGTGTGACCAAAAGCATGGTGGACTGCGGCATACCTGGCTGCATAGCGGCCGCAAGCATGTGCGCTCCACTCTGTGTGAGCGAGTCTTGGGACTGAGTAGGATAGTATCCATCACGATAGGCCAATATCGCAGATCCGCGATTCATTTTTATGTCGACTCTCCGAAAGCTCTTGTCATCACCATTCTTCTCGGGAGTGTAGGCCAGTGTGTAATAAGTCGACCCGTCTTCGATGCTGCGGGCGATGGAGCCTTTAACGTCATTGTCGAGGAAGACGCGCCCACCTGTCTGCTGCGCAAGATCGAGCATTGAACTGTGCTCTCCAAAACGCGATTCCGACTGACTGTTCAAGGTGCCGCTGTAGCCATCATTATTTCCCGGATCGACCATGCTACGGCTTGCATCAGTGCCAACTGCGATCGCAACGCCACCGGTCCGCAGGCCCCGAACGTCAACTGGATACACCGCGATTCGTGCGGCTGCCATGACCGTCGTCAAACGGCGAATGGATTCCTGATAGCTGAACGTAGAGCTCAGATCGGACACTGCCGATGCGGCTTGGGTAGTTCTCGCGGCAACGCTCAAGACGGTATTGTCGGAGGGCCTCAGGCGGATTTTGAAGGACCCAGAGAGCCAGACAAGGTTCTTACGTCCCGGAAACCCCGAAACCGCGCGCGCAACAGCGCTCAACGCGTCGAGCGTCATAGTTATGCGCTGATCCGAGCGGATCGATTCCGTTCTTGCGCCGGTGGCGGTACGCTGTGAGACGAACCCCGTTATCCCCTGTGCATCCGTTCGCGCCGCTGCTACGTTCGCGGCTACCGAGGCGGGTAGACCGCTTGGCGTGCTCGGCAGCGCGTACCGTCCTACTTCTTCCGTGAAACCCTGGTCCTGTTGTTGCTGAACTTCCGTTGTTAGCAGCGGCGACGTCTGCCGTACGAGTTTCTGCGCTGTCTTCACAAGTACTTCGGAGTCATCCGTGAATCCTTGCACCATCTGAAGGTGTGTTCCCAGAACGAACAGCGCAAGATATTTCCCCTTCGGCATTCCTCGCAAGTACTGCAACATCTGTTCTCGAGCATAAGCTTGGTCTTGCGGAGGCGTATTGAGTATGTCGAAAAGAAGAATGTTCAGCGGGCTGTCCGTGGCCGAGGATACCCGATTGCTGAAAGTACCGGGCGGCAAAGGGTTCGCTGCTGCGGCGAAGCTGGGCGCCTGGGATGATCCATGGGTCTCAAATACTCGGATCGCTTGCGGCTTCCCATTTTCCAGCAGTGTGAAATCGCCGGCCTGCAGCCCCTTCACAGGAGCGCCATGCGAATCGGTAACTGAGACGTCCGTGACTACGAGTTGTGTTTCTGAGTGAAAAACAGCGATGTCAGGAGGAGTTTCCGCTGCTCGCTGATTAGGTATCGTGGGCACAGAAGGCGGAACTGCGGTCGATGCGGTCGCAATCTCTGTCTTACCGGCAGTAGAAGTCGTTGCGCTAACAACACTGCCCGCGTTTTGCGAATCCGTTAGTGCTGCTGGGTTCGCAGGAGTGGCCTTTCTCGCGAGCTCGGTGGTTGGCGCAGACGGATGTTGTGTGCCAAGGTTACTGTCCAGATAGAGGAGGTAAACCGCCAAGAGGTTATAGGTTTCCTCGTAAATGTCTATATCAAGAGATTTACCAGAGGAGTTTCCCGTCCAGGCACCGGCTTGCCGCATCGCTGGAATCATGGAGATTGGGGCTGAGCGTAGAGCAATAGCGGGAATGCGAGCGCGCTGGAATGCCCTGGCATCGACTAGATACTGGTCGAGGCTAAACGAGTGCGGGGAACTGCTGGGGAACCCACCGCGATTGACAGTGGGTCTGCCATTGATCAAGGGGGCATCGACGCTCCGTGCGGTAATTTCCATGGGCATGGAGTGCAACCGAAGAGTGCTCGAAGACAAAGTCAGCCAATTGGCGAGCAAGAGATCGTCCTGGGCCAGCGCGTACACAACCGGGGTTCGGCCGATATCGTCGAGGCTGACCATGGCGCGAATTTCCGGGTGCTGCCACTTCGTCAGCTCCTTCAGATATTCGGAGGATCCGCGGAGACCGTGCTGCTGTCCACTGAAAGCCGCGAAGGTCAATGAATGCCTGTGTTGAACCGAGCCGACGGACTCAGCCAGCAGGGGCAGAAGAGCTAGCGTCGCCCATTGAGTCTCGGGTCCCGAGCCCTCGGCGATGTAGTCAACAGGTGCGCCGATCACGATAGTGCCCGGTTCCGCGCCGGGGATAGTGCAAATCAGGTTTGGAAGGTCTTGGCTCGAGACCGCCTCTTCGTACAGGGTGTTGCTGATACATCCGGCAGCCTCGAACTGCGCGCGCAGCATGCGAATCCGCTCGGTCGCGGTCTGGGGACGAGCTTGCAAACGTGCTTCGATTGTGCCCCGGTGCACCCGCAGGTAGACAATGCTGGCCGCAAGCCAGCAGGTACAAAGTAGAAAAAATAGCAGAAGTCGAAAGACACGCGACATGCCAACTCCTTCCGAGCGCACCTACTTTATCATGTTTCGAAGCCTCGGGAGCGCCTTTGGAGGCCACTCTGACCGACCGGTAGTGGGCGGACTTGACTTCTCTGAGTTCACGAGAGCGGGACAGAAAACATTTCTGTGCTGACCAATTCCTATCGATCTCAGGGTAAACTCTCGATTACATTAAATCGGGATACATTCGCATGAGGCTTAGATTAGAACGTAAATTTTTGAGCATTGGAATACTTGCAACGATGGGCATCGTTTTGGCAAATAGCCAATCCGCGCCTACAGGATCCGCAGTCAGCCAGACCAGCGCCACCCAAACCACTGAACAAAGATTCAATAATATTCAAGTGCTCAAAGGACTCCCGGCGGACCAATTGGTTCCCGCAATGCAGTTCATCACTGCTTCTCTTGGGGTAGAGTGCAATTTCTGCCATGTCGAAAATCATTTCGATCAGGATGACAAAAAGCCCAAGCAGATGGCGCGCAAAATGATGCAGATGATGGCCGCGATCAATGAGCAAAACTTCGACAAACATCGCGAAGTGACCTGCAACACTTGTCACCGCGGCAGTGCACGCCCGGTTTCGATTCCGATCATCAGCGAAGAACCAAAACCTCCAACGAATTCCACGGTCGATGCTGAAGAACAACTTCCGCCGAACCTTCCGTCACCAGATCAGCTAGTCGAAAAATATGTGCAGGCACTGGGCGGCGCAAGCGCCATTCAGAAAATCTCGACGCGGGTGGAAAAGGGTACCGCGGATTTTGGCGGACACGAAATTTCTGTCGATGTGTTCGACAAAGCTCCGGCTCAACGGGTTACCGTGATGCACCTCCCGAACGGAGACAATGCGATGGCATTCGACGGAAAGGAAGGTTGGACGGCGGTGCCCGGCCATCCAGTGAGAGAAATGCCCGCTTCCGATATTGAAGGAGCAAAGATGGATGCGGATCTGCAGTTCCCCTTGCATCTCAAGCAGACGTTCGGAGAGTTGCGCGTGGCACGTCCGAAGAAAATTGGAGACCGCGAAACCTATCAGTTGATTGCACTGACGAATGGCCAGCCACGGCTCCGGCTCTATTTCGACCAGCAATCAGGCTTGCTGGTCCGCATGATGCGCTATTCGGACTCGCCGCTGGGATTAAATCCGGTGCGCATCGACTACGCCGATTATCGCGCGGTAGACGGAGTGCAAGTGCCTTATCGCTGGACCGTCGCCCGGCCAACGGGGCAGGTCACAATTCAGGCTACGGAAGTGAAACAAAATATTCCGATTGCCCAGGAAAAATTCGTCCGACCGGCGCAGCCGGAGCAAGCAAACCCAAATATCGTCAAATAAATGGGCTGCGGGGGAAAAGCCGCCGTACCTGGAAGTGGTGATTGGGTCTATTTCCCAACTGGCTGCATGGATTCGTCGTTCGGTTTGGGCTGTACCGGTCGATCTCCGTATGAGCTTGGCCGCGCCGCTGCCTGGTCCTTGAGGCGCTCGAATTCGAACCGTTCTTGTTCAGCCTCGGTCATGCGATTCGCGCGGGTGTAGGCTCGGGCAAGATTAAAATGTACCTTCGGGCTTTTCGGAGCGAAACGTCGTGCTGCCTCAAGTTCGCGAACCGCAGCTAAGGCATCGCCTTGTTCCAGAAAAGAGCGTCCGAGTTCGTAGTGAGCCTCAGCGGACTCCGGCGCCAGCGCCACTGCTCTCCTGGAATGCTCGAGTGCGCTTCCGGGCTGATGCAATGCCAGCGCGATCGAAGCCAGACGAATATAGGCAAGCTCGCTGGTTGGATTTAAGCGGGTTTCATCCCTCAACTGGGCCTCGGCTGCGTCATATTTGGAGGCGGAAGCCAAAGCGTCGCCGTAGGCATAGTGGACGAACGGTGTTTCTGGATTCCCGCGTAGCATTTTGTCGAAAATCTGGAAGGCTCTGTCATAGTAGCTCCCGGAGAGCAGCGCAGCAGCCTCTCCTGCTGAACGCACCAGGTTGCGCTTGGCGGGATCTATCTGCTCGGGAAGCGTTGGCATCCTGAGTAGCGCAATGCCCATTGCGAACTGAATCTCGTCGGACAGCACGCCCGAACCGACTTCGGGGATCAGCAGAGCAATTGCTTCATCGTAGTCGCCACCGATATTCGACAACAATGCAAGATGGTAGCGTGAGACCTTCACCGCAGACGCGTTTCCGCTGAATCCCAGAGTGCGTCCATGCTCCAGGTGAATCCGAGAATTCTTGTAGTCCTTGGTTTCGAATTCGCTCAATCCTAATAAAGTCCACGTGTCCGGCTGCCGGGCATCCAGAGCGACGGATTGGCGCAGAGCAGCGATGGCTGCGGGATAGCGGCGGCGCATGTACTCGATTGTGCCTAATTGCCGCCAGCCCTCCTGCCAATCGGAGCGCAATTTTAGTCCCTTCTGATACAGCGCAGCCGCCTCATCTAGGCGTCCATCTCGCCGTGCCGATTCAGCGAGGCGCGCCGTCTCTGGGAACTCTGGTGCATCTGACGCGAAGCTAGCTCCAGATGTTGAATCGCCAGCGGAAGGATTTTTCTCCGATTCCGTAATCCGGTTTAGCGCATAAGTTGTAACCTGGGTGGGGTCTACTTCTACCGGCAACTTCGGTAGTTCAATGGCCTGACGGGAAGCAGAGGCGGCCTCATCGAGTTTGTCTTGAGCTTGCAAAGCTTGTGCCAGCGTCTCGTACGCAGTTGCCGATCGCGGCGCAAGTTGCGTCGCTCGCCTGGCGGCAGCTTGTGCTTCTCCGAAATTCTTTCGCCGAGCGTTCAATCTGGCCAGTGCAATCCACGGTAGCCCGTCGCCCGGACGAGCGCGGATTTCTTCCCGCAACTGAAAGTCCGCCTGCTGGTCCTGTGAAGCCGCCTCAAGCGCCAAGCCGTATTGATAGTGCAGGTATGGGGTCTGGGGGTATTCCTGCAACATCTTCTCAAAGTTCCGCAATGCTGCATCCATCTGGTGGTTCAGGAGCAATGCCGCCGTGTCCCCGGCAGCATGGATCAGGGCGTCATGCGATGGATCCAATTGCGCGGGCAAAAGTGGAACGCGCAGCATAGCCAAACCCAGCGCCGTCTTGATCTGCTCCGGAACTGCGCTTGATCCAGAGGCATCAGCAAGAAGATCAGTGCCGCGCTCGAATTCGCCTCGCAGATTGAGTAGCAGCCCGAGATGATAAAGGACAATTCTCTTAATCTCCGGATTCTCTGCGAATCCCAAATGCGCTGCATTCTGCAGGTGAGTGAACGCGTCCGGGTAGTCACCGGTTTCGAATTCACAGAGTCCAAGAAAGGCCCAGGCAGCACTGACGTTGGAATCCAGTTCAACTACACGGTGGAGGGCGGGAATGGCCTCCGCGGTATGATCCGCGTCATACAGCAACGTTCCGAGATACCACCAGCCTTCCTCCCAGTTCGGGCGCAATCTTACGGCCGCTTGATAGTTGCGGATGGCTTCGTCCATTTGGCCTGCCTCTCGGGCTGATAGTGCATGGGCGGCAAAAGTTTCAAAACTCTCGGAATTGTTCGAAATTTGGGCCGCTACCGTGGATGCGAAGAACAAGCCCGGCGCAAGCACGATGGTGAGAATGACAAAACCGAGGTAAACGAGATTCGCAACTCTAAGCATGGTGTGGTAACGACATTCAGGACAGATTGTTGAATTAATCACAGGCTGCCACTGAGATCCGGTGTCGCAGACGCTGCTGATGCGGAATATAGCACTGAGCCGGTGGTTTCGCACTGTAGCCGCAATGAGTGTGTTAAAAACATATCGATGTTGTTGCATTCGGCGCCGACCAGGCTGTCCTCCATATCCCGGCGGGGGTTTCTTCTCGGAGTTGCCGGGAGCATTGGCTTTTATGCGCTATCGCGCAGAGCGCCAGGACAGGTTTCGCATCGCCTTCCCGTATTCGAGGAAATCCCCGCCTCGGTGAGCGGAATAAGTTGGACGCATAATGCGGCCCGCTCTCCTCAGAAATACTTGCCGGAATCCACCGGGCCCGGATGCGCGTTCCTAGATTACGACAACGATGGTTGGATGGACATCTACCTGGTTAACAGTGGCAAAAGCGATTTTTACACGCCAACAAAGTCGTTGAGCAATGCGCTGTACCGAAATAACCGGGATGGCACGTTCGCCGACGTCACTCAAAAGGCTGGGATAGGCGGTGGAGGGTTCGGCATGGGAGTCGCTGCCGGCGACTACAACAACGACGGATTTCCGGATCTCTACGTCACGCAGTACGGCCGCAGTATTCTCTATCGCAACAATCGGGATGGAACTTTCAGCGACGTGACCCAGGAAGCTGGAGTCGGCGTTCAGGGTTGGGCGTCCAATGCGCTCTGGTTCGACTATGACAATGATGGTCACTTGGACTTGTTCGTCGGCCAATTTGCGCGTTTTAATAAAGAAACGGGATGTGGTGTCAGCTCAGATGGCAAACGCCACTACTGCATTCCTCGCATTTTCCCTTCCACGCCGAGCTGGTTGTTTCATAACAACGGCAACGGAACTTTCACCGATGTGAGCAGAGAATCAGGTATAGCCCATCACTTGGGTAAAGCCTGGGGAGCGGTCGCGAGCGATGTGAATAACGACGGCCGCCTGGATCTGTTCGTGGCTAATGACACGGTAGGAAATTTTCTTTTCATGAATCGCGGCGACGGACGGTTTGACGAAGTTGGTCTTCGAGCGGACGTTGCATACAGCTCCGACGGGCGCGCCCGCTCCGGCATGGGAGTCGATTCGGCTGACTTTGACCAGGACGGATGGATGGACCTTTTCGTGTCAAACATCGACGAGGAAATCTTCTCGCTGTATCGGAATAGCCGCGACGGTAGCTTTGACGATCAAGCGATGCAGCTGGGAGTTGGCATGGCAACTCGCTGGATGAGCGGTTGGGGAATGAAATTCATTGATTACGACAATGACGGAGATCTCGATCTGTTTCTAGCCAACGGCTTCCCTGATGACTTGGTTGAAGAGTTCTCCAGCCAGGTGAAGTACCACGAACCGCTTCTGTTGTTCCAGAACGTGGGAGGGAAGTTTGAGAACGTAAGCGAACAGAGCGGACCGGTGTTTGGCAAGTCTTTCTCGGCCCGTGGTATGGCGGTAGGCGATTTTAACAATGATGGTGGTATTGATGTGCTGGTGGCGGTGAATGATGGCGCGCCGATTCTGCTCCGCAACAACGTTGGTAAGGAGAACCACTGGCTGGGAGTGCAGCTCGTTGGGACGAAATCAAATCGGGATGCTGTCGGCGCTCGGGTAACTTATAAGGCAGGGGACCTCACGCGGAGCCGGATGAAAGTTGGCGGTGGAAGTTTTATGTCCTCTCACGATCCACGCATGGTGCTGGGCTTCGGGAAGCGAAAGAAATTGGATTGGATTGAGGTGCAATGGCCCCAACCCGGAGGCGTCGTGGAGCGCTTCACCAATGTTCCCGCAGATCGCTACATCACAATCGTTGAAGGCAGCGGGACATGGAAATGAGAGCATTGTTGTCGCAAAGGCGCGAGTTGCGCAGCGTCCGCGCGACAAACCACGGTTGGGGCGCGAAACTTGCAGTCATTTTCCTTTCTTGCCTATTGGTCCCGGTGCAAGGCGCAGGTCAAGTCTCTGCCCAGTCCACTCCTGAGATTCGCATTATCGTTGTGGATTCCCAATCGGAAGCTGAACAAATCCTTAAGCGGCTACAAGCCGGCGAGGATTTTGCCACTCTGGCGCGAGAGAAGTCCATCGATCCCAGCTCGGGAAATGGAGGTTCTCTGGGGAGGATTGATCCGACGACGCTGCGCACGGAACTCAGAGACGCGCTGAGAGGCGTGGGAAACGGAAAACTGGCCGGGCCAGTCAAAATTTCGGCTGGGTTCGCCATATTAAAGATTGAGCAGCCCGGCGGGACCGCAAGTACCAGTTCGTTCCCCGCGCCTGCTGCCGGCCCAACTCAGGGCACGCCCGTAGTGAGCACCGGACAAGGCATGACTCCTACTGCGTTGCTTGCTTTAGCTGGCCGTGGGAAGGTCGCGTATCCTCCGGACGTTTCCGGGGCGGTCGAAGTAGAAGTTGCCTTTCGTACTTTGCCCAAACCTCCTGACTGGGACCACGACCTACGCAGCGTTTGCGAAGTACGGAAGCAGACTCTTTCCCGCGCGATCGACCACCTCAGGCAGCTCCTGGACCCGAACGATCCCGACAGCTATGTCGCAACTAAGCCAGACCAACTTGGAAGAGTTCATTTCTCGCGAGCGCAACTCCTTGCCTATCAAGGCGAGATGGATCCAGCCATACAAGAATGGCTCGAGGCTTACAAACTCGCCAAGACGAACTCTCCGCAGATGGTTCCCGAGTTGGAGGAGGTTCTCGGGACCGCGTACCTGCACAAGTCGGAGATGGAGAACGGGGTTTACCGAAATGGCGGGGAACGTTGCATCTTCCCGCCGCGCAAGCCTGTTCGGTATCAGAAAATTTACGATTCGGAGAAGGCAATCCAGTACTTCACGCGATTTCTCGAGAAGAAACCCGACACGTTGGAAGTGAAATGGCTTCTCAATCTCGCCTACATGTCTGAGGGAAAATATCCGGCCGGTGTACCCGCCAAGTACTTGATTGCTCCATCGGTCTTCGCGTCCAAAGAGAATGTGGGACGCTTCACGGATGTAGCGGCGGCCGCTGGTCTGAACTCTTTTTCGATGGCAGGCGGCGACATTGTGGATGACTTTGAGAACAATGGCTTGCTGAATGTGGTCACCTCAAGCTACGACCAATGCGAGGCCCTGCACTACTTTCATAACAATGGAGATGGCACATTTACTGATCGGGCAATCCAAGCTGGTCTGGCTGACCAATTAGGAGGCTTGAATCTCATTCAGACGGATTACAACAATGACGGTTGCCTCGATATATTTGTCTTACGGGGTGGCTGGCAATCGCCCATGCGCGATTCGCTGCTGCGGAACAACTGCGATGGGACCTTCACCGACGTTACAGAGAGTGCGGGACTTACTGCCCCGATCGCATCGCAAACCGCGGTTTGGACCGACATCGACAACGACGGCTTCCTCGATCTCTTTATAGGAAACGAGCAGGGCCCCACCCGCCTGTATCACAACAAAGGTGATGGTACGTTCGAAGACATTGCACAAGCGGCCGGAGTTGATAATGTGGCATTTTCCAAGGGCGTGGTTGCTGCAGACTATGATAACGATGGCTACATGGATTTGTATGTTTCGAATCTTGGGGGTAACAATTTCCTTTACCACAACAACCACGACCGCACTTTCACGGAAGTGGGTAAGCAGGCTGGAGTCCAAGCGCCCTGGATGAGTTTCGCGACTTGGTTCTTTGACTACGATAACGACGGCTGGCCGGACTTGTTCGTCACCAGCTACTATATGTCCCCGGAAGAGATTCTGCGAAGCCAACTGGGCCTTCCGAGCAATGTAGAGACCCTGAAGCTTTATCACAATCAGGGCAAGGGCACATTCCGCGATGTGACGGCCCTGGTTGGCCTCGATCGCGTGTTCGATCCTATGGGATCGAATTTTGGCGATATTGATAACGATGGTTTCCTCGATTTTTATCTCGGCACCGGCACGCCTCCTTATGGTGACATTCTTCCCAATGTCATGTTTCACAATGAGGGCGGAAAGAAGTTTGTTGACGTTACCGCCTCATCCGCGACGGGCGAATTGCACAAGGGGCACGGAGTCGCCTTCGCCGATCTCGACAACGACGGGGACGAAGAAATGATCGTTGAAATTGGCGGCGCCGTGCCCGGAGACCGGCACGCCATTCGGCTGTTTGAAAATCCAGGCAACGGCAATGACTGGATCACGGTGCGGCTGGTGGGAGTGAAGACTAACCGTGCCGCTATTGGGGCGCGAATAAAGCTGGTTGTGGAAAATGAAATTCACGAGCGTCGCTCAATCTATCGCACCGTGGGCAGCGGCGGATCGTTCGGGGCTTCACCCTTGCAACAGCACGTCGGACTTGGGAAAGACGCCAAAATCGTGAGCCTGGAAATCTGGTGGCCAGCAACCAACACGCGCCAAACATTCTCCGAGCTTGGTAAGAACCAGTTCGTCGAGGTTAAGGAGTTCGAAAATAAGTACACGAAGCTGGAACGGTCTCGCACCCGGCTCGGCGGGAGATTGCGCGGTCCCATCACAGAACTGAAGCCGCCAGCCAACAACGGGACAAATAGGAGTGCCGCTCCGGCGGTTAGGCCTTAAAGCTTATGAATCGCGGACGCTTGATTGTGCTGGTGCTCCTTTTGACCGTTGTGCTGTACTCCATTCCCGTCTGTGCTGAGCAGCGCTATCCGGCATCCGGACTTGTTTTGAGTGTGGATCGTTCCAAAAAACAAATGGTGGTTTCTTGCCAGGCGATTCAGGGTTTCATGGACGCGATGGTGATGCCCTTTGCGGTACCGGATGCCAAATCACTTGACGCGATCCAACGCGGTGCCCTGATTGACTTCATTCTGGTCGTGAAGAATGATGTTTCTCATGCAGAAAATATTCACGTGCGCAGGTACGCCGGCGTAGGGCGGGAGCCGTCTAAAGCCCGCCGCTTACAAGGTTTCGACGAAGATTTGCGGGGACCTTTGCACCCGCTGGCGGTGGGGCAATCTGTCCCTGATTTCGCTCTCACCGATCAGAGGCAGCGCACGGTCCATTTCAGCCAGTTCGCGGGCAAGGTGGTGGCGCTCAACTTTATTTACACTCGCTGTGTCCTGCCTGAGTACTGCTTTCGCTCATCGAATAACTTCGGGATATTGCAGAAGCGATTTCCGAAACGCCTGGGCAGCGATCTCATACTGCTGTCCGTCACCTTCGACCCCATTCACGACCAACCTCAGGTTCTCCAGAGTTATGCGCAGACGTGGAAATCTGATCCCGAAAACTGGCGCTTTCTTACAGGTCCCGCGGTTGATGTTCAACGAGTTTGCGATTTGTTTGGCGTGAATTTTTTCCCGGAGGAAGGGCTGTACATTCACTCCCTGCACACCGTGATTGTTGGCCGCGACGGCAAACTCATTGCGAATCTGGAAGGTAACGAGTTTACCGCGCAGCAACTCGTCGATTTGGTCAACACATCATTGGAGCAGACGAAGCATTAATGCGGATACCGCAAATTGTGTTGTTCACGTGCTTGAACAAACGTGCGGTAGGTTAGCTTCGACGGCGTGTCTCTCTAAGAATCATCGCGAAATTGCGGCCGCCTAAACTGAAGCCCTGCTCGAGTCTTCCTGTTACTGCGATCCCAGCGCCACGCCCCGGAACGCCGTACCTTTCGCTGAAAATCCAGAGGCGGCCAGTGCCGTCATCGATTTCGAATGCGCCAACCCCCATCACGGCGAACGAATTCACCACGCGGCCTGCGACCGTGATTTCCCGGCCGTGAAAGCGGCCTGGATCCTGATTGATCGCCTGGATGCTTTCGCGTGGCGGGCACGCGGCCAGTAGGATAGTTGCGCCAATGAGCACGGCGATGCTTAAAGTTCTAACGAATACGCTGGAAATTTGGGCCACAGCTTCCTCCGTAATTACTCGGACGCATTTTCTTTGAACCCAGCTCAAGAGGCAAAGTTTTGGTTTCGGTATGACGTTTCGAGATTGCGGCCCCCCTTCGAAAAGCGCGAAGGGGGTGCAGCCTTCCCCGACCGTCCACTGCTCGTGGTATTTTGAATAGCGCGATGAAGAAGATCGTTTTTCCAATTTCGGTCCTGCTGATCTGGGTGGCATCGACCGCGGCCGAGGAGCTCAAACCCTTGCCTGCGCCGGTTTCCAACAACGCTGTTGCCGGTGTCAAGATCAGGGGCCAGTTCCTGGTGTATTCGTTCATGGGAATCGGTCCACAGAAGAGTTGGAATTCGGTGAGCAATGAAGCTTTCGCGCTCAACACGAAATACAACAATTGGACCGCTATCAAGCCGGTGCCAGGATCAGGCAGGCTGGGAAGCGTAGCCGTCGCAGCCAACGAGCAGATTTTTCTATTCGGAGGGTATGTTCCCGATCCCAACGGGGCACAGTCCATTGTTTCGGATGTTGCGATTTACGAGCCAACAGCATTGCGCTGGTATCGGGGCGCCGAGATGCCAACCGCTGTTCGGGACGCGATCGCTGGAGTTTATCGCGACCGCTATGCGTACGTGGTGGGTGGTTTCGGGAAGAGCGGCCCGACAAACCAGGTTCAGGTCTATGACACAGTAGCGGACAAGTGGCTTGAGGGGACACCCCTGGTCGGCGCTCCCGTCTTTGGACACGCCGGGGCTGTAGTCAACGACACGATTGTTTATCTGGCTGGCGCGAAGAGAAATGCGGGTTCAGCTAATCCGCCATACATTCCCTCAGACGAGTGCTGGATGGGGAAGATTGACCACCACGATCCCAAGAAAATCGCATGGAGCAAATTGCCGGCTCAGCCAGGGACAGCGCGATACCGGATTGCCGCTGGGGCATCGGACCGTGATCAAAGGATTTATTTCGTGGGGGGAAGCCATGCCATTTACGATTTCAACGGAATCGGGTTGGATAGCAAACCAGGCGAGCCTTCTCCACTTGTCTTTGCTTTCGATCTGAAAAGCAACAAATGGGAAACGATTCAGGAGAATGCTCCGAATCCCACGATGGACCATCGCGGGCTGGCAGTGGCCTCAGATGGACTGATTGTTGTAGGTGGAATGGCACAAGGCCAGAAAGTAGTTGCGACTACGGTGCTACTTCCGAAGAAGAAGTGAGTTAGCGCGCACGCGCGAGCACGAGCGTAACGTCGTCCGGTTGCTCCGCGGCCCCAATCCAATCGTCAACTGCGGCCGTCACAATTTCACAAATGCGTTGCAGAGGCAGGTCACGGTTCTCCTGCACCAGTTCGATCAGGCGTTGCTCGCCGAACTCCCCGAATTCATTTTCCGGCTCAGTAACGCCGTCGCTGTAAGCAAGAAAGATATCGCCGAGGCGAAGCTGCACCGAGCCCTCGTCGTAGTGGAGGTCGTCAAATAGTCCGACAACCGTCCCGCCATTTTCGAGTTTGCGCAAGCCACCGGTCCGCGAGAGCACCAACGGTGGCAAATGTCCGGCATTGCTAAAGTTCAGAGTGCGTCCGGCTCCGTCATAAGTGGCCAGAAATAGCGTGGCATACTTCTCCATTGGAGTGCTGTGATAAAGCTGATGGTTTAGCAGTGAGAGCAGATTGCCAGGCGAGACCTCTGCGCCAGGGATTACCGGATCGTACTTAACGAGAGCGGGACCAGCGCCCACCGCCTGTACGTGTTGCAGAGCTGGGATGCCCTCAATGGAATAGGCGCGTACCGCGGAGTGGATCGTGGCCATAAGCAGAGCCGCCGAGATGCCTTTCCCGCTCACGTCACCCACCGCGAGCAAGAGCCGCTCCGACCCAAGGGGAAGAAAATCGTAATAGTCGCCGCTCACGCTGCGCGCCGGGCGGCAGAAGCCGAATACCTCAAGGTCCGGAAGTTGCGTGATGTGCCGTGGAAAGAGTTGCGCCTGCACTTCCTGCGCGATGGTGATCTCGTTTTCCAAGCGCTGTTTTTCTTTTTGCTCCAGGACCAGCTTTTCAATGGACGAAGTCATCAGGTTGAACGAGCCTGCGAGTGCGGAAATCTGATCTCTGGAAACGATTGGAATACGGTGACTGAAATCCCCGCGGTTCACGTGTGTCGTGGCAAGGTAGAGTTCCGCGACTGCCCGCGTGACTGAGCGCGTCAGGCGAGTTCCAATGTACCAAGCAGCGGCTTCAAAAAGAACGAGCCCGATAACGAGAATAACCAGAAGGAATTCAATGGTTGGTCCCAGGTCTCCGATGGATGAGAAGGCGTGATCGTAGAGAGTGGAAAAACGGGTCTCGCCGTTCAACGGAGCGGGGCTCGCGGCTTGACCATTCATCCAGTTAACCACCGGAATAAAGGCTCCGAACCTGACTGGCAGATCTAAAAGACGCCGGGGCGGGGGAACGGTGCCTACATTGTAGAGGGGGGTCGGTTCCCTAGTTCCGGTATCGACCCGAAATAGCGTGACTTCCCCCAACGTGTTACCCAACTCCGCGAGGAGTGGCAGGTCAAATGGCCGGCTTACCATGACTGTCAGTTTTCCGCGTTTGGCCGGAGTCACGGTTACCGATCGCAGGAAGAACCTGTCATGATCGCGCATGACTCCCGTCAGGTCTTCCCGAACATAGCCGGGAAGGTCGGGTGACATCCCGGCCGCTGACCGGTTGACTAACAGTGTGCTATCGAGCCAGGCGGAGACATACCATTTTTTCTGCTGACCGGAGATATCGTCGTTAAGGGCGTTGTTAAGGGCGTTTGGTTTGCGGCCGGCATTCAAGGCTCCGGCAATCTCTTCGCTGATTATCAAATTTGCTGCATTGAGGCTCCGAAGCTCAGAATCCAGTTTCGAGGTCAGAATGTAGGCCGCGAACTGTCCTGAAAAGAGGTAGAAAGCGAGACCGGCCAGGCTGGCCAAGAGAAGCAGGGGTATGACGCCGATGAAAACGTACGTCACGATAAGACGGTTTCGCAGCCGCCACAAGAGCCGTGAAGCGGCCCATCGGGCGCCGAGCACGCATGCGAATGTCCCGACGACGATGCTCAAGAATAGTGTCCAGCCGCCCAGCGATGCTGCGAACGAGCCATGAAACAGAGCCGCGATTTTTTCGAGGATAACAAGCAGTACATCGAGCGCCAAAAGGTAGAGGGTCACGAACGCCAGCTTCCCTCTCGGGGAGAGGTCGTTTTTTCCCAGCCAGAGGCGCAATTGTAGTAAGCGGAGACGCATGCGGACGCCTGAATTATAGATGGAACCCTGATGGCGGGATTGCGGAATCGCGAATAAAGATGATCAGATTTCCGGGTAGAAATCGAAGAAAGCGTTGAGGCTAGACCTAAGCTGCTTTTCGATTTGCTCTTTGCTGCCTTCGAGCACGTGCATGGTTACGTGCGCTTCGCGCCCGTTGCGTAGTTTCAATGTCGCATCGCCGACTTCAGCTACTTCTTCTGCCGGAAGAAGGCGCATTCCGTAAACGAGGGTGAGGTTTGCCATGCTGTCTATTTTATCTGTACTCATACGGCGAGGTTGAGACTTCGTGCCGGTATCTCTCGAGTTTCGCTCGGCCGAGCAGGTGGGGCGCCCTTCGACTTCGCTCAGGGCATGCTCTGCCCCTACACGATTACAGCTTGCTGCTACAATTTCGCTGTGTTTCTGAAGATACTTATTCTTTCGATGGGCTTGGCACTCGTTGGGCTTGCCACGGCGCAGGACGCTAAGCCGCCTCAGCAACCCGAGGTCAAAGTGCACATGCTGAATGTCTGCTCGCCGCCGAAGGACGAGCAGCAGGAGATATCTTCAGCGCTGTCGCGGATCCCTATGCACCCGGTGTTCAGCCGAGATTTTGAAGTGGACCGCGGTCGGTCAGTGCTCTCTGACAGCGCGAGCCTGCTTGCTGCGGGAGTGAGCCTCCCGAAAACCTCATCCGAGCCAGCAAGCGCGGATTTCGTGAGGATCAGGCGCGATTTCGCCGGCCAAGCGGGAATCTATTCGACGGTGCAGTATTCCTTCAGCCGGGACCGGGAGCAGATGGTCGAGACGCTAGTGTTTCGTGTGCGCGAGGCAAAGGACTTGCTGCAAATCTCTATCGAGGACAGCGCAGCAGCAGTTACGACCGTCACTGCGATGCTCAACGCAGCGACTCCGGCTGCTCGAATCAAACTGGAACGATTCGGAAAATCTTCAGTAGTCCTGGCACGTTGTACGGGCGAGGGCGGAGGTGCGCCTGTGGATCAGAGCGCCTACCAGCCGCTGTTTTCGTCAGCGTCGGGGGTGTTGTCCAGTTACCGCGTCCTGCTGGGCGCCCCTAGACTGGTGCCCGAAGAACTCGTGAGGATTGGTTCCACGGCAACATCAACAACCAAGCGGCAGAATTCGACGGCTTCGCACCACAAGTGACCGATGAAACCGAATTTCGTTTCCGTAATCTAAACAACTTCTATGGATATTCGAGATGTCGTGATTATCGGTTCGGGTTGTGCGGGCCACACTGCCGCGCTTTATACGGCGCGTGCCAATCTCAAGCCCTTGGTGATTGAAGGACACGAGCCTGGTGGGCAGCTTTCACTCACCACGCTGGTTGAAAATTTCCCCGGCTTTCCGGAGGGAATCCAGGGGCCCGAACTGATCGCAAACATGAGGCGCCAGGCTGAACGTTTTGGGGCGGAGTACAAACTGGCGCATGTGACCGCCGCCGACCTTGGCAGTCGTCCTTTTACCATTGAAGCTGGGAAAGAGAAGTTCCAGGCCCGCACGCTAATTATTGCCAGCGGCGCTTCGGCGCGATGGCTGGGCTTGGCGAGCGAGCAGGCGCTGATCGGACATGGCGTGTCATCGTGCGCGACCTGCGACGGTTTCTTCTTCTCTGGGAAAGATATTGCGGTCATTGGCGGCGGAGATTCCGCCATGGAAGAAGCGCTCTTCCTCACGCGTTTTGCCACGAAGGTTACGCTGATTCATCGACGCGACGAGTTTCGTGCTTCCAAGATCATGCTGGATCGTGCACAGAAGCATGGCAAGATCCAGTTCATGACCAACACCATTGTGGAGGATGTTTACGACCCTGCCAAGAAAGAGGTGACAGGGCTAAAACTTCGCGACATTCATACTGGAGAGATCAGCGACCTCAGCGCAAGCGCAATGTTTCTTGGAATCGGGCACATTCCCAATGCGAAAATCTTCGAAGGCCAACTGGATACCGACCAGGACGGATATTTAAAAACGACAAACTTTGTATTCACGAAAGTCCCCGGTGTTTACGCTTGTGGAGACGTCCAGGACCGCAGATACCGCCAAGCCATAACCGCTGCCGGCTCAGGTTGCATGGCTGCGCTTGAGGTGGAGAAGTTTCTGGAAGAGCAGGGGCACTGATCGTCAAGAAATTGGCGACAGTTACGTAAGTACTCTCTGGGTTTCGCTCTGGTAATCTTTCCCATTTTGAGGAGACCAGTTACCTTTTGAGCGTTATGAGGCGATCCCTGGTCCTTCTATTACTCACCTCTTTTCTGCTCGGTTTCCCTGTCGAATCCGGACTTGCGCAACAGGTGGCAGCGCCGCGCAAGATAACCAATAAAGTGGTTCCGATGTATCCGCTTGCAGCCCGTAACTTGAATTTGAGTGGGACGGTCAAGCTGGAGGCACTGGTGCTCGCGAGTGGCGAGCTCAAATCTATCCAGGTCAAGGGCGGAAATCCGTTGCTGGTACAGTCCGCTCAAAATGCAGTCCGCGAATGGAAATGGGAAAAGACCGATCGTGAGTCCCTGGAAGCAATAGAGTTTCACTTCCATCCGTAGTGAACCGGCGCGCGTCGGAGCGGCTTTCGTTGTGGTAAAACTCTCTGTGATCTTGACATTGGTAGAGAGCAGAGCAGAATTTGCCTGTGGCGCGGGGATGCCGTGAGGGGAGTCTTGATCTCCCTTTCAGAGAGCCGCTGGCTGCGGGCGCTGGCCGAACGGTCGTCAATTGGGCAGTCCATCTCTGGCCGTTTCGTGGCCGGCACTCAGGTAGCTGACGCAATTCAGGTCACGCAGACGCTGAATAAAGCCGGACTCAGCGTTTCGATTGATAACCTTGGTGAAAACGTAACGTCGGCTGATGAATCCAAGCATAGTGCTGAGCTTTATCAAGAGTTGCTCTCAGAAATTGCGGCGCGTGGTCTGAACGCGAATGTGAGCCTGAAGCTTACGCATATGGGGCTCGATGTTGACCAGCAGCTTGCCCATGAGCAAGTGAGCCGGTTGGTGGCAGCGGCCGCTTCCCTCAATCCTAAAAACTTTGTTCGCGTGGACATGGAAGGTTCAGCCTACACGCAGCGAACGTTGGACTTTGTGTGTGAGTTGCACCGTATTCCGGAGAATCGCGGCGTGGTGGGTGCTGTCGTTCAAAGCTACATGCGGCGATCGGAGGACGATGTGGCGAGGTTACTCGATGAGGGCATCCGCATCCGGCTTTGCAAGGGAGCGTACAAAGAGCCGACTGAAGTTGCGTTTCAAGCCAAGTCTGAGGTGGACGCAAATTACATCAAGCTGATGAAGATTTTGCTGAAAAGCGGCATTTATCACGGGCTGGCAACTCACGATGAAAAGATCATTCGGGAAGCCAAGGGATTCGCGATCCGCGAGGAGATTCCGCGTGACAGCTTTGAATTCCAGATGCTCTACGGAATCCGTCGCGACCTTCAGCAGGCATTGGTGCGCGAGGGTTGGCGGATGCGGGTTTATGTTCCCTTTGGCACGGAGTGGTACCCATACCTGATGCGGCGCTTGGCGGAACGTCCGGCGAATGTGTTCTTCGTGGCGCGAAACCTGCTCAGGAAGTGATTGGGGGCTACTGGAGAGCACGTATTGCAACAACAGAGTGCTCAATTCACCGACGGCACGGTCGCGACCATTCTTTCGCCCCCTTGGGGCTTACGTCGCTTCCACTTTCACCCAGGGCTTACGCCCTGGGCTGTATTCTCGCGCCGCTTCGCGGCTGATCCGATGATACGCTTCCACAATTTTCGGCAAGTCCGGGTTGCGACACGGGCTGAGACAAATCCCAGAATAATGTGAAGCGCTTGCGTTCCGCTGAAGCCGCGCTTTTGCACGATAGCGTACGCCCCCAGTTCTTTAAGCAAATATCTAGTTGTCAGGGCTGCGGATCGGCTGCGGCAACGGCTGCGCGTCCTGCAGCCAGCGGCACCGTTACTTGCACGCAGGTGCCTGCGCTGCTCGACTCGACTTCGAAGGTGCCTCCGAGTTCACGGATTCGTTCCCGCATCCCGGCGAGGCCAACGCCGGAAGTTCCCGACAGCCTAAAACGGTCGAGGATATCTTTGGGGATTCCCAGTCCAAAGTCTTTGATTGCCAATGCCGCGTGATCGGGCGCCACCGTGAAAACGACTTCCGCTGAGCTGCTCTTGGAGTGGCGATGAATATTCGTGAGGCTCTCCTGAAGCACGCGAAAGAGGGCAATTTCGACAGCGCGCGGCAACCGGTTCGCGGGCTCAGCTACATTTATCTTGAGTTCCACGCCACTTCGTTTTGCAAATCCTTCTGCATACCATTTCGCTGCGGCGGTGAAACCAGCTTCGTCCAGGCCTGGCGGGTGCAGTAAATGAGAAATGGTACGAATTTCCTTGAGCGATTCGTCGAGAAGGTTCAGGCACTCGGTGTATCGGCGGTCGCCCTCGTTCCCCGCAGCCAGCGATGCAATTACCATTTTTGTAGCCGCCAGATACTGGCCGATGCTGTCATGAAGTTCACGCGAAAATTTCCGGCGTTCGTCATCCTGCAACTGTAGCAACCGCGTGCTCAAACGCCGGGCTGCCTCGTGACTCACGTGAGCGGCTGTTTCCGACGAGTGGGCTTTGTGCTCGGCATCCACTGCCGCTTTTGCGGCCGCCCTCGCTGCTTCTTCCGCCTGTTCTCTCGCGCCCAACTCGTCCCGCAACAGGCGGTAATGCCAGATGAGCAACAGGACGCTGGCAGCGAAGCTCACAACTAGCAGCGCGATCGCGAGAAGAAAGTGTACGCGGGCAGACACGGTGCGCAGTTGGAGCAATCTGGCCTCTTCGGCGCCCATTGCGCGGGTTACAGATACGATCTCGTCGGCGAAAACGACGCTCTGGCGCGTCATTTCAGGCTGCCCGGCGGGAGCGGGCAGGCCGCTCTTCTTTAGGGCGACCGACCTTTCCCAGAGCTGAATGCGATCATTAACCAGGCGCTCCAGTTCGTCGCAATGGTTCTGCTGGACGGGATTGTCATGGGTCTTCTCGCGGAGTTCGTTCAGCACCACGGGAATGCGGGCGGCGAAGCGCTGATACTGTGCAAGAGCATCTTCATCACCACTGAAAACGTAGGTCACTCTAGCCCGTGCTGCGGAAGCAATCGCCGACTCGGTTTCTGCCAATAGTTCCTGTACCTGATGGGAGTGGAATACCGAACTCTCACTTTCTGCAAAGTTGACGAGAGTGCCGTAAACCAGCACTGCACAAGCAAGGAGAAGACCGATAGCAATGACAAAGACAATTGCGGCTTTGAAGCGGCTCGACATGGTCCTGTTGCTGCGAGCCGCTACTCCCCAAGAACACTGAGGCTGGCGGCTGTGAAATCTCCGCTAACGATTTGGGTTGTAGCAGATTTTGGCGATCTATAAACGATTTTACCGCATACCGCTACCGGAAATGGCCAACTTTAGTGTGGCGGCCGTGGGACATAGCGCTGTGGTCCGGTGTTCGGCTGGGCTTGTGGCTGAGCCTGCTGCGGGGCAGGAGCTAGAGGCAAACGTGCCGCCCCATTCAACACCTCGCGTTCCTCAGGCGAAAACTGACTGAAGCGTCCGGACTGGATTTCGCGTTGGCGCGCATCCGGCGGCATAGCGCGTAGAGTCTCCAGTGCGTTTTTCACTGCCTGCCGGCGATCTGGCGGCAGACTCCTGAACCTGGAATCGAACGAGCGGAATTCCTGCTTCTGCTGGGGCGTCAGGTGCTCCCAGGTTTCCATGCGCCTCAGCACCTGTTGCTTGCGCTCTGGGGGCAGGCTGTCGAAGTGTTGCAGCCGCTGTTCGTACTTCTGTTGCCGGTCTTGTGGAAGCCGGCGGAACTGGGGATCGCTCTGCAGTGCGCGCCTTTGCTGGTCCAGGGGCTGATCGCTGTGCTGATTTAACCACTGGCCAGAATGATGGCCTTCCGTCGGCGGCTGATATGGCCTTGGTTGCGGCCGCGGCGGTTGCGGCCGAGGTTCCGCCTGAAACTGAGGACGCACGGGAGATTGCGGACGAGACTGTGGACGCGCCTGGGGTTCGCTGCGACTGGGCTGCGGGCGGCCCTGTGACCGAGATGGTCTCGCCTCGGGTGGACGCGGTGGGGCCGACCGCTGCTCGTTACGACGGTTCTGCGCGAAGGCGGTGACTGCCGTTAGCACCAGCACCGTCGCGACGACGAAGAGCCGTCTTCCGACTTGTGACACTAACACCATTCCTTCTTCCCCGGAGCACGTGCTCTTACGGATTTGCGTTCACATCCTGCTGGACCTGCAAATCATCAAGCAGGTCAGAGGGGGAATCCGAATCCGAATCCGAAAACATATCAAGGTCCTTGTCCAATGTCTGTAGGTCGCTCACCGCTGTGCCCGGTTGAGCCGAGTCAGGAGAGACTCTGCTCTTCCGCCCCATCCATACCGTAACGCTGGCGACTAGCACCACAGCGAGAGATACCGCCATCGCGGGACGGCGCACCCAGGCGAACCAACGCGAAGGCTGCTTCGCCGCTTCCTCACGCAATCGGGCTCGCAATCGCACATCGAAATACGGCGAAGGCTCGGGTGCCTGCCACTCATCCAGCAAGGCCATCGTCTTGCGAAACTCATTCAACTTTTCGGCGCAATCCGTGCAAGAGCCCAGATGTAGGTTAACCTCGGTCGCAGTGGAGGCGACTCCGGCGGCCAGATCCGGTAACAGTTCGCGAATTTCTGTACACTTCATGTTCGTGTCTTTCATACAAACTCTTTCAGCTCATTCCTCAGCGTTTCATACGCGCGGAAGAGCAGTGACTTGGTGGCTGATTCACTTAGCTTCAAAACTTCTGCGATCTGACGGTAATCCATCTGCTGATATTTATGCATCAGGACTGCCATTTTCTGCCGCTCGGGCAACGCCTCTACCTTTTGCTTAATGGCAGCCAGCCGCTCCCGGCGCAAAATTTCTTCTTCAACGTTCGGCGCTTTGTCTGCCAAATCTGGAGTTTGCCCGGTGTCCGTGTCCGGCTCATCCAGATTCACGGTGTTTTCCGGACGCTGATACCGCGTGTCGCGCGCGTAGTTCACGCCCAGGTTGGTCGCGATCCGATACAGCCACGTCGTAAATTTCGCGCTCGGCTCGTAACTTGTACGAGAACGATAGACCCGCAGGAAAACCTCCTGCGCCAAGTCCTCGGCTGCAGCCGTATTGTGCGCCATCCGGTACATGAAATTAATAATCGGACGCCTGTACTTTTGCACCAGATAATCGAATGCGGAGTCATCACCCGCTTTGACCCGCAACATCACGTCAGCGTCGGTCAGTTCTCCGGCAACGGGGTCCGCAACCGCCGCAGCGGAATGCACGCCCATTGCGAGCAACCCGCGATTTAAGGCTACGCTGCTCACATTAGGGTTAACCCGCCCAGGCTCAGAAAGTTGCGTCTCCTCTGGATTTGGTTCACTGGCGTAAGTGTCCTGTTTGGAATCAGTTACGGGAGGCTGGATTGCGGGTTTTGGCTTCTTCCACATGAGTCTTCGGCCGGTCGGTCGGAAGGGCGCTCCAGAACGCGTATTTCGGCCCGAACGTAGGCTACCACGCGATGTGAAAGCAGGGAACTGGCGCGTTTGCTAGAATATGGCTTCCCTAAGTGGGCGCTTAACTCAGCGGTAGAGTGCCATCCTCACACGGTGGAAGTCGTAGGTTCAAATCCTACAGCGCCCACCATCTTTTCATTGGGTTAGCTGGCCTTGCGCTCTGCTTGCGCTCCGTTCGTCTGGAAAGCAAGCCGAGCGACCCGGCTACTCGCGGTCGTCATCTCATCCGTGACCACGTCGCCGTATATGTTCATGGTCGTGTGGATATCAGTGTGCCTCATCATCTTCTGCTGCACGGCAATCGTGGTCCCCACAGCATCCAGCCAGGAACGGTACGAATGCCGGAATGCATGAGTGCTTACGTGCCCGATCCCTGAAGCCTTCGCAGCCCGCGCAAGCTCGTCGCGTGTACCTCCGTATGAGTAGGGAAGTCTCCCGATATTGAACGGGCTGGCAAAAATCCAGTCTTCAGCTCCCGAAAATTCTGTGAGCTGCTTCCAGGACTTCAGCCGGTTGAGTAGGTCATCCGCAAGTGTGAAGGTCTTTGCGGAGCCTTCCGTTTTGCATTCGTCCACAACCTGCTCAACGATGCCTCGCTTGACACTCAGACGCGAATTCAACCAATCCACGTCGGCCCATTGGAGTGCAAGAGCCTCGCTGATACGCAGACCCAAACAAACACAGAGCAGGGCCATCGTTGCGAACGGCTCATGCAGTTCTCTCAGCAGAGCGTGGAATTGCTCGGCTGTGAGGCTACGCGCTTTCCGTGTCCGTCTGGTTGCTCCCTTGTTCACCACAAGCGAGACCGGATTTCTGCTGATGTCCAGTGTCCCGGACCACATCGCAAATTCCACTAGCGAATGCAGCAGACTGCGAACGTGCGTTTTGGACTTCGGGGACAACGGCAGATTGCGAAGCCACAGTTCTACCGGACGGGGTTGTATCTTGGAAATGAGTGCCTCGCCCCACTTCGGCAGGATGTGATTTTTTAGGAATGAGCCATAGACCCGCGCCGTTGAATGACGCGAGGGCATACGCTCGGTTTCGTAGCGGGTTATCACTGCGCTTACGGTTTCTCCGTTCGTCTTCGGCTGAACGCCAGAACAACTTCTGAATGCTGAGTGCTGACTCTCCCGTCCACTTCCGGACAACCCATTCCAGCTGCGGACGCACTGGCGACCGGTGCGTTGTGAAAGTCCCAGCTTCATCCCTGTCCATCAACAACTTCGTCCCACGGAGAAACGGCCCACAAATTGCTTCGTCGTTAACCGGGGAAGCGTCCATCCAGTTGGGCGCTGTGAGATCGGCATGGACATCCTTCGGCAACATCTCCGCTTCACCGTGCGCATGCTTTTCAAGAACCCGTCCTTCACCATCATCGCGGTGCTCACGCTTGCGCTCGGTATCGGCGCCACCACCGCCATGTTCAGCGTTGTGAACGGAGTATTGCTCAACCCGTTCCCATTTGCCGATCCCGACCGCCTCGTCACGATCAAGAACCAGATCCCCAAGCTCGGCCCAACGCCCTTTTCCGTGCCTGCTCCCGACGTCCTAACTTATCAGCGCGAGACCAAGTCGTTCACCGACGTTGCCGGCTACCAGGAAAGCACCTACGACCTCACTGGACAGGGCGAGCCCCGTAAAGTGCGGGGCGCGCGACTCACCTCCAGCGTTCTCTCCGTGCTCGGAGCCGCACCGATGCTGGGACGCAACTTCACGCCAGACGAAGACCGCATCGGCAACGAGAAAGTCGTCATCCTCAGTTACCGCATGTGGCGGAGCCTTTTCGCTTCGGATCCCAACGTCCTGGACAAAACCATCACGCTCGACCGTCAGCCGTACACCGTGATCGGCGTGATGGGCAAAGACTTCGTCTTCCCCATCGAGACGCAGCTTGATGCTTCCGAATTCTGGGTTCCAATGGCGTTCACCGAGGAAGAACGTAAATCCGTCGGCGACAACTTCGATTACAACATCGTCGCGCGCCTCAAGCCCGGAGTCTCGCTCGCCCAGGCTCGAGCCGACGTCGAACGCGTCGCGCAAATCATTCGGGACGGATATCCCGCAGCCGTCAAGTCGCAGTTTGAAGTTCACGGCGTCGTAGTCGGAATTCGTGAAGCAGCGCTCGGCGACTATCGTCGTCCGATCCTCATCATGCTGCTGGCGGTCGTGTTCGTCCTGCTGATAGCCATTGCCAACGTAGCCAACCTGCTGCTCACGAAGGGAACCAGCCGCCAGCGGGAACTCTCTGTCCGCATCGCCCTCGGCGCAACCGGACGCAGCATCATCACGCAGCTGATCACCGAGAGCGGAGTGCTAGGTCTGCTCGGTGGAGCGCTTGGGCTTCTCCTCGCAAGGCTTGGCACCGAAGCTCTGATCACCACCGTTCCGGCAAACATTCCCCGGCTTCACTCCATCGAAATGGATTGGCGCGTGTTCCTCTTCGCGTTTGCCATCTCCGTCGTCTCCGGAGTCGTGTTCGGCGCAGCCCCTGCAATGTTCGCACTGCGCGTCAATGTGAACGATGGCCTCAAAGAAGGTGGTCGCAGCATGATGTCCGGCCCGCAGCACCGTTACGTGCGCACCGGATTCGTCGTCGCGCAATTCTCACTCGCGCTCATGTTGCTAGTTGGGGCCGGTCTTCTGATACGCAGCTTCCAGCGCGTGCTGCAAGTCGATCCTGGCTTCCAGACCACCAACATCGTCTCAGGAGTAATCTCGCTTCCCGACACCGGGTACAAAGACGACTCACAGAAGCGCGCGTTTGACCTCGAACTCATGCGCCGCCTCGAAGCCGCGTCCGGCGTCGAATCCACCGGCGCAGGCACTGACCTCCCGCTAGAGAGTGCCTGGTCGAAGATCTTCACTATTGAAGGACAAGTGCCGCCGCCCGGCGCTGGACTCAACGTCGATTCACATACCGTCGTGCTGGGAAACTATTTCCAGACGCTCGGCATACCGCTGATTCGCGGCCGGTTCTTCAACGACGCCGACACGCACAAATCCACGCGCGTCGTCATCATCAACAAGACGCTCGCCGACCGCTACTTCCACGGCCAGGATCCCATCGGGCATCGCATCAAGTGGGGCCCGCCCGAATCCGACGGTTACTGGATGGCCATCATCGGCGTCGTCGGCGACGTGAAGCAGTTCGACCTCGAGAAAGATGTTCGGCCGCAGACCTACGAAAGCTACCTGCAATACGATTCCTTCTCCGAACTGCGGATCGTGCTGCGAGGAAAGAGCAGCGCGCAAAACCTGATCACCGGGTTGCAAACCACCGTCCACGCGCTCGATTCGCAACTCCCCATCACGCGCGTCCGAACCATGGAGCAGGTGATGTCACAATCCACCGCGCCGCGCCGTTTCTACCTGATCCTCGTCGTCGTGTTCGCCGTCTCTGCCATAGTGCTCGCGGCGGTGGGCCTTTACGGCGTCGTCGCCTACGCGGTGGAACAGCGCACGCGCGAGATCGGGATCCGCATGTCGCTCGGCGCCGCTCGTTACGACGTCCTGAAGCTTTTGCTCGGATGGGCGCTCTCGGTGGTGGCACTTGGCGTAATCACGGGCATTGTTGGTTCGGTCGCGATTACGCGTGTGCTCAGCGGATTCCTCTTCGGCATCAAGCCGATGGACCCGATCACGTTCTTAGCTGTCCCACTGCTGCTTGCGACCGTTGCGCTGCTGGCGAGTTACATCCCCGCACGCCGCGCGACGAAGGTCGATCCCATGATTGCGCTTCGCTACGAATAATCCGCGACATCCATGTCCACACTCAACCAGGGAATTGCACGACGCATTTCGCTACGCGTACCTCCTCTCGCCATTCAGAGCAAGATTGTCGCGTCCCTAACGGTTTATGACGAACTGATCCAAGACAACAGGCTACGTATTCGCCTTTTGGAAAAGCTGGCAGAGGACATTTACCGTGAATGGTTCGTAAGACTTCTCGCTTTCCCGGCTGTGAGAGTGTCACGTTTTACAAAGGTCTGCCACAAGGTTGGCAGAGAGTAATGATGTCCGACTTTTTTCGCTGCCGACATGGGTATACAGAATCAGCAGTCTTGAATGACTCGCTTCCGAAGTTCCTGCGTGGCATTTGCGGAACTGAACAGGAGGAGGGCACCAACAATTATCCTGCCCCATCCAAACCTTGTTTCATGTTGAGGTCTGCCCCTGGCATAACCCATACCGCGTTGTGCGACGTAGATAAGGTAGGCGGCAAGGGCCGCTAGTAAAAGCTCGTCCACCAGCACCCAGACATTCGTAATTCTTCGGAGCGCAAGCGCTCGAATCAGGCCAATCGCGATGAGGAACCCAACAAGAGCCGCGAGACAGCTGAAGACAAGAATCACCCCAGATTTAATGTTCGGTGAGCCGGTCTGATCAGGCTAGTCACCGGTCGGCTCGTCGAGGTTGGGCATCTGGTCCAGCCACGTCTTCAAAAAATCGTCGTGTTCAAACTGCACTATCTCAATAGGCCCGCTCCGTCCTCTTACGCAAATCACACGACGCGCCACACGATTCGACGCAGGACCTGTGGAGACGGTTCGCAGGCCTTGGATCTCGCCCAAAGGAAAGACCTCTTCTCGAAGCACGATACGGAAGCGAATTTGCGACTCTTCAATGACAAGGCGCGAGCGCAGAACGGTAGCCAGCATAAACAGACCGCACAACAGTAGAAGTGCTCCGATGACTATCCGCCCGAAGGCCATTGGAGTACCCATTCCGACCTGACCTCTCGCAAGAAGCATTGAAGTGAGGATCAGTAGCGCTGCCGACAGTATGTACGGGCCGCTTCTTGAGACCTTCATTCGATACTCATGGGACGATGCTGGTGAGGGATCCATTGTGGGCGAAGGTGTTGCCGCCTTTTTACCACAACAGGCGACTGTCCGCTCGTTGTTATAGTCGCGGTTGGGACTGGTCAAGTTGACGAAAAATCCCCTTAACACTCAAAATGCCTTGCAGCAAAGGTAAATCGCCTTGACACGCTTTGTGGATTGCTACACCGCGAAATCGTCGGACATCAATGGCCATTTGACTCGTCCTGACTACAAAGCTGATCGAGAATTCCATTAGCTAAACCCAGCAAGGCATGAGACTTCGGATAAACATCTTTCTCCTGCGCAGCTATGTCAAGAGCACCGGATAGGTCTCCAGCTAAACGCCTCAACTTGAGTCAGCCACCCGTTCTATCCTTCCTCGCGCGTAAACGTCTAATTTTCAATTAGCTTTCAATTTCGTGAGGACGCGATGAATACCCTCAGGATTAGTACAAAGCCGTTTACGGATCATCACATTTTTTCATGATTCGTTCGGGGAACTTTTTTGATCGAAGGAGAGTAACAGATAACAACAACGCTGAAATTTAGCTGAATCAGGGGTGCGGGAACTGTTCCACTCTCGCTTGGCGGCCAGGTGAGACAGTTCCCGGTCAAAGAGTTCGCAGCTGTCGAGCCCGGGCTCTTTGTGTGTAACCCCGAGGCATTTTAGCTCTTTCACGAACAAATGCAACTTGTTTCGAAAGGGCGATTCCGGGGGCCGCCTCAACCGGCTTCCCGACGTATTTCGGGAAAGAAAAGGAAAATATGAAAAGACTTGGTTTTGCAGGCGTGCTGGCAGGAATCGCGATAGTGTTTGCAACCACTGCGCTGGCTGCGGAGAAAGGCAGCATGAAGCTGTTTGATCCGACGCTGGTGAATGGAGTCCAGCTTTCACCGGGTGACTATGCCTTGCAATGGGACGGCACCGGCAACAACGTGCAAGTGCAGATTCTTCAGGGCAAGAAAGTAGTGGCAACCACGGCTGCGGCTCTGGTTCAGCTGAAGGCTCCAGCATCGCAGAACACGACCTCCACGAGAGATGCGGGGAACAATGCGAAGGCTCTCACCGAAATAGAATTTCGCGGAAAGAGCTACGCGCTGGCGATCGGCAACAACGCCTCGGAAAGTGACGTGGCCAAGAAGTGACGTGATGAAGAAATGATCGGTGGACCGAGGCGTCGTAGCGTGCCGAGTATCCATCCGATCCAAAACAAAATGGGTCGGACAAAAATGTCCGACCCACACCGGTTCTGTCTTTTGGCCGCGGATCGAATCCTGCGCTGAGCTGAGGAGTGCTATGCTAGCCGCCGTATGGGCCCGATCGCAGGCGTGTCTAAGTCGTGGTTTGGTGTCTATTATTTGGCGCTAGGACTATTCGGATTGGGCCGTGAATATCTCCGCATCCGTCTGCCATCCCGCTTTGTAGACTCCGCACCAACGTGGCGAAAGCGTCGCATTTTCGTAGGCATCGGTTTCCTCGTATTCGGAATTGCCCTGTTGCTTGTC
>WNGF01000520.1_pt1 | contig 57145 bp, 46 predicted proteins | sample 5400641 | NCBI WGS metagenome assembly WNGF01 (sample SAMN13153371, study PRJNA577476) | soil metagenome | isolation source: 80 cm soil or saprolite under grassland replicate 2 | place: USA:California | collected 2016-06-15
GCGTCCGTACGCGGCAGCAGAATGACTTTCACCCGCGCGCGGGCGTTCAAGTGAGTCAGCAATTCATCAAACAACTCATTTTCAAAGCGATGATACAGCGCCTCTCGTGCCGGTGGTCGCGCCACGACGAGCACATCTTCGCTCGCTACACCCAGTTTGCGCAACACTTCGCCAAATGCCGGATCAGGGTTGAAGTCCGCAAGATATACATCTTCTTTTGTGCCTTCATAACGTTTCACTTTGCGCATTGAGGCGCCATACTTGCGCAGTTCGGCAGCCGGAAATGCGCGAGGCACGATCACACGCGATGCCAGGCGAAACGCCAGATGATTAGCCGGCTGATGTTCGTAATCCATCAGCGTTACCGTCTTAATTCTCAGGGCCGAGGCGGCGGCAATCTGCGCGTACGAATTGTGACTGACCGCGAGATCGAACCCGCGATCGCGTGCCCACTTTCGTAAGGCCGTGGCCCGGCCAACCAGGTTTCCGGCTTTGCCGGTAATCGATCCGCCGCCGTGACCTCCGATCACGTGCGGTAACATTCCGACTTTCGTTGCCAGCTCGACGGTCTGGGCGAAATCGCGCGCTGTGATCTCAACCTGATGACCGCGCGCGACAAACTCCGGAATCAACGCGCGAAAGAAAGGCACGTGCGGAGAGTTGGCTAGATCGATCCAGAGGCGCATGGCAAAAAGGAAAAAGGTAAAAGGAAAAAGGCAAAAAAAGAAAGATGAAAGCTCTTCTAAAGTATTCGGCGGCCTCGCTTTGCCGAGACTACAATCGATCCCAGAATACGCTTAAGCTCCTCAGCTTCATCTCTCAGTGCGGCGAGTTTGTTTTCGGGCAAGATCTTAGCTGCGATCAGGAGTCTTAACCAATAATGGGTTTCGCGTGCTTCTTTTAGAGCAATCGAATTCTTGCTAATGAAGTCAGGCCTGCTTTGTCCGGCTTGCGCCTCTTCAACGTTAGCTCCGACAGACGTTCCGGCTTTAAGAAGTTGTCGACTGATATCTCTGGCAACTCCAGGTTTCTTGTTAAGCTCGTGACAAAGTTTCACAATTCGCAAAGCAAACTCGAACGTTCGTTCCCGAATGTCTCTGGGATTATTGGCCATGGGAGTCCTCCTTATTTTTTTAGAAAAAAAAGCCGCGCTGATCGCGGAGATTCCCAAGAGTCCATTGCGCGATCTTGTCCGCGAGATCCATGGCGCCCGGAATTCGTCCGCGCAACTCAACTAACGTGGTGATGGCCGCGGCTGCCGAATGAATATCGGCCGGATAAAGACGATCCGGATAATATTTGGGCCAGCCGTCAGTGAGAAAAAAGCGCTCCTGCCAAAACTCGTAGCCTCGATTCAATGCGGGCTCAAGTTCGTCGCGCGCAGCTTCGCAACTGTCGATAATGCGAGACAAACTGGCAAGAATAAACGCCGTATGGAAGTTGTCGCTCCACGATTGATAATCGCCAGCGCCATAGACCCACGAACCGTCCTGGCGCTGACGGCGAATTACATAGCGCGCGGCGCGCATCGCGATGTCGCAAAGGCTCTCTTCATCAGTTAGTTTGCCTACCGATGCCAGGACTTCGCCGGCGAGCAAGCTCGCATTGAAGACCTGCGTTCGATCCAGCGGAGAATAGCTGAAACAAACTTCGTCTTTCGTCTCGTCAGATCGGTTCAGATCGTTAAGGATAAAATCACAAACCGTCCGCGCAATCCTGAGATGTTCGCGACTGTCAAGCACTGACGAAGCTTCGATTAGCGCGCGTGCGGCGAACGCCGTCGGCACAATCGCGGGTGTTCCGCGCGGCGCAAAGAACGCACGCCCCTGCCAATCAAAGTTGTAACCCCAGGCGGCGCCGCTGAAGCCCTTGAGTCCCATCGTCAGCAAATCGTCTAACAGGGCGCGCGCCTCGATTTCATTCTCTTTTGTTGATTCGCGGCGGTAATCAGCGAGCGCGGCCAGCGCAAACAGCGCGAGGCCTTTTGAATTTCTTTCGCGGGAAATGCCGACGACAGGACGAAGGTTGATAGGCGAACGTTTGTGAAGCTGCGTCCACGCCAGGCGTGCGGCCGGAGAATGTTTGAGAGGCGTCGCCTGGAACAGCCGGCTATTCAAGGCGTCGAAAAGATCATAACCGGCAAAGTCCTGGGCGCGGCACCATTTCCAAAGGTCCTGGTGTGCTTTTTGGAGATCAACCAAAATCAACTCGCGCTCACTGACGTTTCGATCCTTCTCGGTGTCTCGACAAAACTTTCGCGCCAAAGTTCGAATGAAAGCAATGTCCAAAGCAGCTTGCGATGATTCGCGACACCTCGCTCATGCTCGTCCTGAAGCTTCGCCACATATTCGGCATTAAACAGACCTCCGCGACGCAGCCTTTCGGGCGACAAGAGATCGCGCGCCAGCGGGCGCAGCTCGGCATTCAACCATTTTGCGAACGGAACGCCAAAACCTTTTTTGCCGCGCCGCCACACGAAGGGTGGAACCAGGCCCCGAGCGGCGCGCTTCAGAATGTACTTCGAGGTATAGCCGTGAAGTTTGTAGAAAGAAGGCAGCGAGGCGGCAAACTCTGCCACCCGCGGATCAAGATACGGCGCGCGCACTTCCAGGCTGACTGCCATGCTCGCGCGATCGACTTTGGTCAGAATATCCTCGGCCAGATAGAACTGCGTGTCGAGGCTTTGCATGCGCTCGGTCACGTCACTTGAATCACATTCCGCGAAAATGCGTCGCGCCTCCTGGTAAACATCGCTCTCGCTCGAAAGCTTTACCTGATCGCTCAAGAGGAGCTCCTGATCATGCGGCGTAAACGACCCAAACCAGATGTGATGTCGAGCAACTTCGTCGTAATGCGAAGCCGCGATGAATCGTCGCGCCCGGTAATCAAACGAAAGATTTTTGCTCTTAACGGGCAGCAGGTTGACCATCGATTCGATCACACCGGTGCGGATAAAACGCGGAACGCGAAGGTAAGCGCGCGCCATGCGATGGCCAAAATACATCGGATAGCCGGCAAAAATCTCATCACCGCCGTCGCCTCCCAGGGCGACCGTCACGTGCTTGCGCGTAAAACGCGACAAAAGATATGTGGGCACCAGCGAAGGGTCGCTCATCGGCTCGTCCATCCAGGCGCCGATTTCGCTGACCAAATTGGCAGCCAGGCTGGCGCTGAATCTCTCTTCGTGATGATCTGTTCCGAGATATTGAGCGACCCGCCGCGCGTACTGCGATTCGTCGAACGAGCTCTCGGCGAACCCTATGGAAAATGTCTTGACGGTTTCGGACGACGCGCGCACGGCGAGCGCTGCCACCACCGAAGAGTCGATGCCTCCGGAAAGTAAAACACCGAGCGGCACGTCGGACACCAGGCGCATGCGCACTGAATCAGCGAGCAGTTCGCATAGTTGCTCTGCGGCTTCGGCAACACTGGGAACAGGCGCGCGCGTTTTGTAACTAAGTTTCCAGTAGCGCTCGGTTTTGATCTCACCGTTTTCAAGTATCAGGGTGTGCGCCGCCGGGAGTTTGTTTATGCCTTCGTAGATGGAAAGCGGCGCGGGCACATAATCGAATGACAGGTATTGACGCAGGGCGTTGAGATTCAGGTTCGGCCTTACCGCCGGATGCGCCAGCAAGACCTTCGGCTCGGAAGCAAACAACAGCCGGCGATCGAAGACGCCCCAGTAGAGTGGTTTCTCGCCGAAACGATCACGGGCAATGAACAGACGCCGGCGTTTGTCGTCCCAAAGCGCAAACGCAAACATGCCGTTGAGATGCTGGACCATTCCCGCTCCATGCTCTTCATAAAGGTGAGGCAGAATTTCCGTGTCCGAAGCGCTGCGAAAGGTGTGGCCACGCTTTTCCAGATCAGCGCGCAGTTCGCGATAGTTATAGATTTCGCCGTTCAGAATTACGGCGATGCTGTGGTCTTCGTTGAAAGTCGGCTGTTCGCCGGTGAGTAGATCGATGATCGCCAGCCGCCGCATGCCCAGCGCGATACCATCATCGATGAGGTAGCCTTCGGAATCCGGCCCGCGATGAAACATGCGGTCGCACATCGAGCGGAGAAGTTCTTCCGCACCGTCGGGTGGCGGGGTGCGAGGATCCAGATTCGCCCAACCAGTTATGCCGCACATAAATTCAGTAGGCAGTAAGCAGCAGGCAGTGAGCAGAAGAAAGAAAAAGCGGTCGCATCGTATGGTTAATTTTCTTCAAATCCGATTCTCTCCCGCACTGCATAGATGGGTTTAGCCTGCGACTCGTGATAGGTGCGCACGAGCATCTCTGCCAGCAAACCCATCAGGAAGAATTGAACTCCCAGTACCAACATGACCATCGTCAGTACCGGCAACGGCGTCTGCACAAAGTCGGCATGATGCGGCCAGTCCAGATACTTCATCACAAACGCGAACACTGCGCATACGAATGAAGCCAACACAGTCAATAGACCTGCCCAGCCAAACACATAAAGCGGCTTGGTCTGGTATGACGCCATGAATTTAATCGTCATCAAATCAAAGACGACTTTGATTGTGCGTGACAAACCATATTTCGACTTGCCCATCGTGCGCGCATGATGCTCGACGGGGATCTCTGCTACGCGGGCGCCTGACCATGACGCGTAAATCGGAATGAAGCGATGCATCTCTCCGTAAAGGTGAACGTCCTCAAGTGACTCGCGGCGATACGCTTTCAACGAGCAGCCATAATCATGCAAGGGGACGCCGCCGATTTTTGAAATCAGCCAGTTGGCCATCATGGACGGAATCTTGCGCGTGACTAAAGGATCTTTGCGGTTCTTGCGCCAGCCGGAAACAACCTCGTAACCCTCGTCAAGTTTGTCTAACAGGCGCGCAATATCCGTGGGATCGTTTTGCATATCAGCATCCATCGGAATCAGGACCTCGCCGCGCGCGGCATCAATTCCGGCGGCCATCGCCGGTGTCTGTCCATAGTTGCGGCGCAAGGCAATCACCCGCACGCGCTGATCGGCCTGGGCCAGTTCGCGCAAAACGTTCAGGCTGCCGTCAGTCGAACCGTCATCGACGTAAATTATTTCCGCGGAGCGGCCAAGTTTTTGCAGGGCATCATCAAGCTTGGCGTGCAGGGGCCGCAGGTTTGATTCTTCGTTGAAAACCGGCAGAAAGATCGAGATCTCGGGCGCGCGGCCGTCACGCGCGCGCCGGGCGCGCTCGTCCGTCAAAGTGTCATCTTCTTCATCGTAGAGTTTCTGCATTTAGTTGGCCCGGCGCGCTACGCAAATTGCTGAGACGCCAAAGGGCAGATTCACGTGGCGCAGTATAGAGCCTTCAGCGCCGAGGATGCGACCGAGCAAGCCATTTAAGGCGCCGACGGTCAGGTTGTTTTCCGAGGCCGGGCGAAAACCTGTGGCCCGCATCAGCAAGCGGCCAAGAAGAATCGGCGCGAAAAAGGTTAAGTTTGCGTACGTCGCGCGATCAATTGTCAAGCCGGCTTGCTCGACCGTATCTTTCAGTTCGCGCAGAGTGTACCGCCGGCGATGGTGGCTGATGTCATCCTGCACGCCCCAGAGGAAATTGAAGGCCGGCACAAAAAGCAAAGCATAACCACCAGGCCGCAGCACGCGGCGCATCTCGGTCAAACCTGCCAAATCGTCATCGAGATGCTCGACGACATCAAGACCGGTAACCAGATCGAACGAAGCGTCCTCGAACGGCAAACTTTCCGCGGCGCCCTGTTTTACCCTGGACAAGCCGCGCGCCCGGCAAAACTCGAGCGCCTCAGATGATACGTCGACACCTTCAGCCACGCCGAACTTCGAAAGCAGCTGGAGGTTCGCCCCGGTGCCGCAACCGACATCGAGGATGCGCGGTTTTAGCTTGCCGATTTTGCGAACGATGTCTGCAACGAATCCCTCGATGATCCGGCGGCGGCCGATAAACCACCAGTGGCTTTCCTCGACCTGAAACATGATCGAGTAGGTGTGGGCCTGCATTTCGCGCGGGAGCGAGTTAACGTTGTTGACCGTGCTCGTCATTCAGATAATGCGGCTTTGCCGCCTGATATGCGTTAAGGCCTGGCCTTTACCGACTTAGTGTTTCTCTATCTCTTGCGCGAGGCTGCGCCTCGCGTTGGAGGCGCAGCCTCTAATAGTAAATGGGTTTCACGGAAAGGCAGAGCCTTTCCGCACGCCGGACGGCGAAGCCGTACTTTCACGAAACCATTCGACGAATTTCTGAATGCCCGCTTCAATCTGGGTTTGGGGATCATAGCCGAGCAGCTTTCGTGCTTTGGTAATATCCGCGAAAGTTTGCGGCACATCGCCTGGTTGTGGTGGCTGCCAATCAATCTCCGCACGCCGGCCGAGCGCGTTTTCCAAAAGGGTAATTAGTTCGCGCAGCTCGACCGTGCGCGATTCGCCAAGATTGATTATTTCGTAGGTACTCTTATCGTAATCGATTGCCGCGCGCACGCCGCCGATGATGTCGTCAATGTAAGTGTAGTCGCGCTGCGTCGTGCCGTCGCCGAAGACAGGTACGGGCGTGCCGGCGCTGATTAACTTCGCAAACTTATGAATGGCCAGGTCCGGCCTCTGCCGCGCGCCATAAACCGTGAAAAAGCGCAGACACAAAACGCGCATGTCGTTCAGATGAGCGTATGCGTGGCAGAGCAATTCGCCCGCCGCCTTGGTGGCGGCGTACGGAGAAATCGGATTGAAGATCGGATCGTCTTCACTGAATGGGACTTTGGAGTTGACACCGTAAACGGAAGAGGAAGAGCCGAAGATAAATTGTTTGATCTGACGATCTCGGGCCAGCTCCAGCAGATTCATGGTTCCGTTAACATTCGTTTCCACGTAAAGCTGCGGCTCCCTTAAAGATGGCCGCACGCCGGCGCGGGCGGCGAGGTGGACGATACAATCGAACTTGGTTTCGCCGAATACCTTCTCGAGCGAACCGCGGTCGCGGATGTCCGCCTCGAAACACCGGAAGTTCGGATCGGAAAGATGCGAGTGAATGTTCTCTCGCTTAATCGATGGTTCATAGAAGTTATTGAAATCGTCGACGACCGCGATCCGCCATTGGCGTTCAGCCATCAGATGATCGACAAGATGCGAGCCGATGAAGCCTGCACCGCCGGTGATTAGGATGTTTCGCATTTGGTCTTTGGTCTTTGACCTTTGATCTTCGTTCGCTCTAATCATTTGCAACCGTTCTCAGAAACCTGAAAATCAAAGTCCAAAGTCCAAAGTCCAAAGTCCAAAGATCACTTCGTTGCATAGATCCACAAATGCCAGCCCCAGCGCGAGGCCAGCGCAGATTCAAGCGAGCGTGGTAACCAATTACCGATGATTGGGATGAATCGCTTATTCAAGAAATAAGTTCGCAACTGAACTTCGCGAAAATCACGAAACAGCGCGCGCGCCTCGCGACGTGAATAGACCCGGGCTAGAGGATTGCCGGCGCCATCAGTGCTTTGATTCAGAAGTTCAGCCGCCGAAAAATTACCGTTTCGGTTTCTTAGCGCCGCAGCATGTTCACGCAATGACTCGATGGGTTCGCCGGTCAATCGATGAACGATCCTCAACCCGCCTTTGCTCTTCAACAGGCCGGCGCCGGCGCGTCGCAAAACCCGAATACCAATCCGGTAATTGTAACTACCGCGATGATAAAGCATGACCACCGCGCGGCCTCCCGGCTTCAGTACCCGATGAATTTCGCTGAGAGCCCGTTGGACGTCAGGTGTGTGATGCAGCACGCCGTGTGAATAGACCAGGTCGAAAGACTGATCAGTGAAATCCAGATTCTCGGCATCGGCAACCCGAAACTCTCCGCGCAGATCGTTAAGCTCGAAATTCCTGCGCGCCAAATCGATGGCCGCATCGGTCAGGTCGACTCCCGTGTAAACTGCGCCGGCTTTGGCGAACTGGACGCCGTCGGTGCCCATGCCGCATCCAATTTCCAAAACTCGCAAATCCTTAGCGCGCGCAAAATCTGCCGCGGCGGGAATATGCCATTCCTTGTCGTATCGATGGGCGGCCACGCGCTCAAAAAACTCGCGAGTCCCGATCTCAGCGTCGCTGAATTTTGTGCCGCATGGATGCGCTTGCCAAAATTCGCGCACGCGCTCTTTCAAATCGGAGTTGGTAACTCTTTTTGAGGCCGTACTTGGCATGGACAGTGGAAAGCTGGCGACGAGCCAGTATAAACTGAAAGCCTGGATGTACGCAGGGAAGGCGCGAGCAGGGGGTTCGCGGACCGCAGGCACCGATACTCAGGCTGCAGCATGATTACAATTCAAATCGCGGGCTACTTAACTGAATTTACCGGAGGACGGGCGGAGATTAAGCTTTCCGGCGACGCACCGACTGTCGGCGAGGCGCTTAATCAGCTTTGGAATCAGCACAAAGGTTTGCGCGACCGAGTTTTGACGGAGCAGGGTGCTGTGCGACCTCACGTCAACGTTTTCGTAAACAATGAATCCGTCAGGCGCGATCGAGTTTTGCAAGCGGCGCTTGTGGACAACAGCGAGATTTGCATCATGCCTGCCGTGAGCGGTGGCGAAGGCCCCCCAACGATCAGGCTGAACTGAGGCGACGCCACCGCCGTATCACTCGTTAGTTATGTTCTGTCCAAGCTGCGGTTCCAACGAACAGATGAGTCAGTTCTGTCGCGCCTGTGGTACTGATCTGCGATCGGTGCGCACCAGTCTTGAGCGGCCTGACTCAATCACCGCATCCGCAGTTACCGCGCGCGAAGAGATCGGCCGCGCCGTAGCTCAAAAACTTCGCGAGTTCGAGAACGCGTACGATTTGAAACGCGTTGCCGAAGACGTCTTACCGCAGATCGAAAAGTTTCTTGAGTCACCTGAAGAAAAACGTCTACGGCGAATGCGCGCGGGCGTGATCACTGCTGCGAGCGGCTTCGGCACATTTATTGTGGGGTTAATCCTGGCGTCAATTATTTTTGGCAACGTCGGCCAGATGCTTACCATAGGAGGAGCTGGGCTGGGACTCTTGACGTTCGTGGTCGGTCTGGGCCTGGTGCTCAACGGCATGCGGTTTACGCTACCGCGAAAGAAACTGACAGGCCCTTCTGATGCCGACTTACAAAACCAGCTGGACGCCGGATACGCGCTGCCGCAACTAAGATCGAGCGAAGAATCACAATCATCCCTGCGAACTCAAACCACGTCGAATCTTTCCGGAGCCGCGGGTTCTTCAGTCACGGAACACACCACTAAACATCTGAAAACGGAACGCTGAAGATTGGTATGGCTGAGATTCTCGCAGGCGGATGCCGCGTCTCAGATATGTGCGAAGGCGAGCCTTTGACCGAAGGCACTTTGCGCATCTGGAACCGGATTGGCCGCGCGACGGGCGCACAGGCGATCTCCTTACGCATAATGGAATTCGCGCCTGGTTTGTCACCGGGAATTCGCAATGAGGAGTACGATGAAATTCTGTATGCGATCAATCTGAGTTCGGCGATAGACACCAATCGAAACGAGGTCAGTACCGCCCGCGTGAGCGCGTGGATCAATCTTTTGATCGACGGTCGAACCTATCAACTTCTTCACGACACCGGTATTTATATTCGTCCTGGCGAGACATTCGCGATCGACAATCCCGGGCTGGATCCAATCGTGCTCATCAGCTCGCAATGTCCCGATCCGGATCGACTTCCAAATTTCGTTGCACCAATAATGTCGTCAGCACCTGACTCATCGTCTTCGCAACAGCGGCGAACCGTCCGCCTTTCGAATCGCGCCCCGCAGTCAACCGCCGATCGTTGGTATCGCGTGCTGGTTGATGACGAGATTGGCAGCACTCAGGTAACGCAATTTGTCGGCTCGATTCCCCCCGGCCGCGCGCCCGATCACTTTCATAACTACGAAGAAGTGCTTTTTATTCTGAAAGGCGAGGGCCGCATGTGGGCTGGTGAAACCAATGCCTCAATTGCGGCTGGTTCCTGCATCTATCTGCCAAAGGGACAGGTACATTGCGTTGAGAATACCGGCGCCGGAGAATTGTGTTTGTTGGGTGTGTTTTATCCAGCGGGCAGTCCGAGCGTGAGATACGACGTGTAGCCGACAGAAAGACTCAGACACGATTTACATGATTGGCCGGTAGACTGATTTCACTGGCTCGACATTTTTGACCTTCTTACGTGTTAATCGTGTAAATCCTGTCGAATTCAATCTTTTATCAATTCATCCAAAATCTCCAGAGCCTCGCGCACCTCTTCATCCGTATTGAAGAAATGCGGCGACATGCGCAAGCCAACCCCGGGACGGCAATCGACAAAAACTTTGCGTTCATTTAAGCGCCTGACCATCGCGGGCCCATCATCAACATAAATCATTACTGAGCCACCGCGTTGATTCACATCGCGCGGGCTATTCACTTTCCAGCCGCGCTCCAAAGCAAAATCGATCATCCATTCGGTGCGGCGCTCTGATTCCCTGCGAATGGTTTTCACGCCGACGTCTTCAATTATTTTCAAACCGGGAAGTACAGAATAAAGGGCGGGGATGCTGGGCGTGCCCTGCGCAAAGCGACGAACCGAATCGGTATAGCGCATCGGTGGCGCCGCGAAATCGAACGGCGTTGCATGTGCAACCCAACCAGTCAGTCGCGGCTGAAGATCCATTTGCAGACTGGGTCGCACGTAGAGATACCCACAGGCCGGACCACCGCATAGCCACTTGATCGTGCCGCCGATTAAGAAGTCAACTTCCCATTCCGCTGCTTTCAATTCAATCGCGCCGGCCGATTGATACACGTCGAGCAAAACCAGCGCGCCGTGACGGTGCGCCCGTTCGACGATGGCTTCAACATCGACGCGATACGAACTGCGAAACGAAACATGCGAAAGAGCGACCAAAGCGGTTTCGTTGTCAATCGCCTCAAGAATTCGTTCCATTGGAATTGTGATGCCATCATCCGTCGGCACAACTTCGACGCGCGCGCCGGCGCGAGTTTGGGCATCCCAAACGTACGCCATGGAAGGGAAATCCAGTGCGCCGGTGACGATCTTATTTCGATTGCTCGAGGCAAAATCAAAACATGAAATGACCGATGAAAGGCCGATCGAGGCGTTCGGTTGAATCTGAACCGAGCCGGCATTGCCGCCGAGAATGCGGGCGATACAATCGCCTGCCTGTGAAGACATTTCCCACCAGCTGGTTGCCCAGGCGTCCTCGCTCGTATGATGTTTCCAGGCTTCGTAATAGCTGAGCATTGAATCGCGCGTAGCGCGCGGCACCGGGCCGAGGCTATGGCTCAGTAGATGTATGCCGGAAGCGAGCGTGGGAAATTCTTCGCGCCGGCGGTAAATTAGGGTTTTGTCCGACATTTCATTGCGGCTCTGCCTCTTGATGTGCGGAAGGTCTATGACCTTCCGTGAGGCGCGAACCTCTGGATCGGGGCTACGCCCCTGGATTTGCGAGGCGTAGCCTCGTAAAGTTGCAAACCGGTTTTGGAAAGGCAAAGCCTTTCCACACATCGGGCGGCAGAGCCGCGAAGGACGCTCCTATGCCCGAATCTGCGACAGCATCTTTTCTAATCCGGCCGGATCAGACTTCAGTCCTTCCAGAACTCCTTCTGCTTCTGCTCCAATCGGCGGATCGATCGATTCTTCCCGGATATGCCGCAGAATTTCGCCAGCCACGAACTCCGTCGTCATCTTAGGCACCTCCGCGCCTTTGCTCATGTCGGTGTCGATCGCCGTCGGCATGACGGTCATCACATGCACTCCTTTCTCCGACAAGTAAGCACGCAAAGCCTGGCCGAGTGATAGCAGGGCGGCTTTACTCGCGCAATACGTTCCGACGATCGGCAAATTGATTTTGGCAAAGGCGGTCGCGATGTTCACAATCATTCCTTCATCGCGTTCGATCATCGGCGGGGCGAAAGTCCGGATCATTCGGAGCGCGCCGAAGTAATTGACGCGCATCTCTTCTTTGGCGGCTTCAAGGTTCATGGTTAGCGGATTACCGTAGCCGGCAACGCCTGCGTTGTTAATCAGGATGTCGACAAATCCCAGTTCGGCCGCCGCCTCGATATCTTCGTCAATTGTCACATCCAGTTTGATTGGCGTAACAGTGGTCCCCATCGCCGCCGCGTCCTGTTTCAACTTTTCAAGATCGTTTACCTTCCGGGCACCTGCGAAGACTTCGCGCGCCCCGGCCTTAGCGCAGGCAAACGCCAGTGCGCGGCCAAGTCCACGGCTCGCGCCGGTGACCAGAATACGTCTTTCGTCAATGTTCATATCTGTAGCGCAAGTTGTTAACTTGCGTCTTAGGAAATGCTCAAGTTATCAACCGGGATTACGGCGCCCGCGGGCCAAACGAGCGAAAGTATAAAGCGCGCCGCCAATTGCTCCCCACACAATGATCAATTCCACGCTGGTCAGAGAATGATTCCTGATCCGCTCGCTTACACTCTGCGTTCCCAGCGTCCGCATGTCCTGCCCCAGCTGCACCAGTATCAGAATTCCCATGGATATCACAGAAACAACCGCTGCCATCCGTTGCAACCAGGCAGGCATGCGGATCTCGATCTGTTGGTAAAGTTCGGGATTCCACCTCGGCAACAACAGAAACGCCATGCTGTGCAGAAAATAGAGTATGACAAGAGCGAAAACAGCGATCGTCAAGGCCAGCAAAAGCTGTCCGCTGATTAGTAATAACACGGTGGCGGCGAGGGTCAACGTTAGCGCGCGCACCGGTGTGGCTGTTCGCGGATTAATGTATCCCAACCAGGCGGGCGCTAACTTGTCTTCCACCAGAATCAACGCGAGACGCGACGTCACTATCAAGGTGGGATTCAGTGACGTGGTGATGGCCATGATAGCTCCGAGGGTCACCAGGGTGGCCCCACCCCATGGCAAATACACGGCGGCCACTTCAGTCATCGGGGCCGCGCTTGCCTGTAAACGCGTCCCCGGCAATACCCCGAACGCGACGATACACATCAATACAAAGATTAAGGCGGTCGCGCTGATACCTTTCAAAAAGATTAGCGGCAAACGGCGAGTGCTGTCTTTAACTTCGCCCGCAGTTTGAGCCAGAGCTTCAAAACCTGCATAGGAAAAGAAAAGCGGAATCAAGCTCGCGGCAAATCCATCCAATCCGTGCGTGATGAACGGCGAGTAGTTATTCGGCTTAATCGCAAACAGGCCTGGAACAACCAAAACAATTATCGAGACCCCAAGCAGGGCGCACATTGCGACTTGAATTCTTCCGAACCATCGGACCCCAACCACATGGACCCCGTAAAAGAGGAAGAGACTGCCAATCGCGAGTGTTTGGTGAAGAACTTTGCTGTCAGTTCTTAATCCCGCGAATTCAATTACATAGTCGGCCAGTGCACTGGCCAGATATGCTGCGGCGCCGATATACGCAATGATCTTTAGCCAGGTACCAATGTAAGCGACGGCATTGCCGCCGAAAGTTCGGGAGATATGCAGATACTCACCGCCTGGTTCGCGGCCCAGCGGAGTCGAAATGAAAGCTGCGTAAGGAATCGAAGTCGCCAGGATTGCGGGCATCAACACCAAATAGCCAAGTATCACGCTGGGTCCGGTCAGCGACCATGCCTGACTTGTGACCTTGAATATGCCGGCGCCGATCAGAATTCCAATCAGAGCCGCGTACGATTCAACCGTGCCGAGATCGCGACGGAGACGGGAAACGATGGGGGCGCTGCGATCGCTGCTCATTAATTGCGCTCCATCAAGACATTCGACGGCAAATCAGGATTCAATACTTTCTCGGCCGTCTCCACTCCGGCTACTGGTAATTTCTCCGCGTCGATTAACCCAAGCTGCACCAATACTGAAGCCTGGTCCCAGTAGATATGTTCATGCGCCAATTTACCGTCACGAAAATGCACGACCACGATGAGGGGAACCTTTACGTGTTTGCCAGTGGGCTGAACGCCCGGCACCATCCAATCCATCCTGATCGTGTGCGTGAATTCAAAAACCATTTCATCGATCACACGATCGACTCCGATAGTACGCGAGACTGGGGTCATCGAGGTGTCCGGAGGCATCTGCGGAATAAACCGTTGAGAATAAAACTCGCGAAGCTGATCGTGGCCGACACCGCCGGTCATCACGGGAACGTGATTGACGTAAGCATCTGCAACCATTGTTTTCAAAGTATCTTCCGTGTCGCGCGTCGCAAATTCGTACTTAACATGTTCGTCCCAGCGGTCCGAGAGAGATTTCTGGGCGGCCGCTAATCCTTCGCCGGCGAGATTACGCACAAAGAATTCCAGCGTGCGCAGGTGCGCCAGCTCCGCTGCCCGGGCGTCGTAATGCTCGCCTGCGGGACGAGCGAACGCATGATCCTGATCCGGATAATCGTTGATGGTGACGAGCGGATTCGAACCGAGGATTGCATGAATTTGTTTTTGCGCTTCAGGCGGACAGTGTTGATCTTTTCCGGCAATATGGAGCATCAATGGACAAGCAAGATTCCCCGCTTCAGTTAAAGTCTTTTCAATGCTGACGCCATAATAACCAACGGCGCAATCGGGCCTGAAGCGCAGTGACAGAAGCCAGGCCAGATTTCCTCCTAAACAAAATCCCACGGCCCCCACTTGGCCGCTGCATGCCGGGTGTTTTCTCAGAAACTCAACGGCGGCGGCTGAATCCTCAACTGCCTTTTTTTCATCCAGACCCTGATACAGCGCGAAGGCTTTCTGCCGTCCGGCTTCTGTCTGATCGGTCAATTCGATCCCCGGATCTTGTCGCCAGAATAAATCGGGACAAAGTGCGACGAAACCATGCGACGCATACCAACTACAAATGTCGCGCAAGAATTGATTGACACCAAAAATTTCCTGCAGCACGACAACGCCCGGGCCATAACCGCTCTCCGGTAAAGCGATGTGCGCCTGAAATTCACCGCCATCAAAAGACTTGATCGTGACCATTCGCTGCTCCTCCGCGCGAAGTTTTATACGCGAAGTGTGGAGATTGGCCAAGGGAGCACAGGTCCCCCGTTGCGTCTGCTTCCGGGAGAGGGCCAGGGAGGGGTATGGCGTGTGCCCTGCATTGTTACTGCGAGTGGTTCTGTAAACGCAGCCACTCACGTCCGGCCGGACACAAATCGCGAAAGTTACAAATGCGGCAATGGACGGCGGGGAAAGGCGGGAAGTTATCGGGGTCGAGCGTTCCATCGAGGGAAGCGATGGCCTTCATTGCATCGTCAATAGCTTTAGCGCAGTTTCCATGTTCCAGAAGCGACGAGGGTAAACTCATCTCCACATTGGGATCGAGGAAGTGAAGCGTGGCCCGAAGGGAATTGATCTTGAGATCTTTGGTTTGTGTTACCCGCCCGCTACTCGGACGAGTCTTTGTTGTGTAACCAAGCAACTCGCGCAGGGCCAGAGCGTACGCCTGCATTTGCAGTCGGTAATCTGCGGCCAGAGCGTTGACCTGATCGTCGATCGAAATAGAATTCTCTGTCGGCTCGTTCGGCGGCTCAACATTCTGACTATCTACTCCTTCCGGCACTTCGAAGTTTAGAAGGCCCTGAGTGGAAGATCGTATTTGATTTCCGGCGCCGCTTATCGTCGTAGCCGTCTGAGACACGGCGGCGACGGACCGGGACTTCTTCGACATCGTTTTCGGGGTAGAAGAGAAACGGTTGGTTTTGAAGTCGATAATTTCAACGTCAAGGCCGTCGCCATTCGCCGCGGGAGTGATCAGCAGTTTGTCGATTGTGCCGGTAAGAATTCCCTGAGACCTCCGCAAGCGAAAACGCAACTCGCTCCAGAGACCTGGAGACGATTGCGGACTTCGAATTGCGAATTGTGAATTGTTAACAGCCTGCTCGGCGCTGATTCGCTCGGCGTGCGACACGCGCTTGAAAACTTTGCTGGCCAGATAATGCTGCGCCAGCGGCATCAGGGCGCGCACTGCCTCAACTTTATCGATGTCAAAGACGCGTCCCGCCAACTCTGCCTGGCGTTGTGAAACCACCCCTTCAAAGCTCGCCTGCAAACGTAATTCGGGATCATCGCCTTCGCGAAATGTTTCGCAGAAGCGATGAATGACGGCGCCCTTGAGAGTGGCCGTCAGGTTTGCGGGGGGCTCGGGCGATTCCGCGTCGTTCCAGACGGCGCGCTCTTCCAGTCCTGGCGCGCGCAGCATTCGATCAAAATAATATTGCCGGGCGCAGCGCTGGAAATTGATCAGTTGAGTCACGCTGAAGCGCCGCAAGGCGCCAGGGTCAGGTACGACTGGCCTTAGGAGTGGAAATATTTCTTCGAGAGGTTGAGCGGAATCGATTGCTTTGCCTGCGGTATCGCTCTGCCGGGTCGAAGCAATTGTGCTGAACGGAGCGCGTGATTTCCTTTCACGATCGAGGGTAACCTGAAATTGCGCGTTCCCGGCAAATTCGACCAGGCCACTGCCCGCGTGCTCATCGAGTTCAAGGGCCTGCCAGATCCAGGCCAGCCACTGCTCGCGGTTAGTTTCGCCCAGGTTTCTTACATCCTTTGCCGGGACCGCCCCCGAAAAGATCAAACGATCCTCAGCCCGAGTTGCCGCGACGTACAGCAGGCGCATGCTTTCAAATTCTTCGCGCCAGCGAAGGCGCTGGCGCAAATCATTAAACAGCGCGCCGCGAACGGTCTGGCCGCGGCCATCAGGAACGCGAACAGTCAAACCTCTATGGCGATCAAGGACGTGCCAGCTTTCGCGGATGTCCAACTTGCGTTGCAAATCCGGAATGATCACGATTGGGAATTCCAGCCCCTTTGCCTGATGGACGGTCATCAGCCGCACGACGTTGGCCGACTTATCCATTTGGCCTTCGCCTTCTCGCCCGCCAATGCTTTCAAACTCTTCGACGTATTGCACAAAATCGCGAATCAACTGGCCTGACTTTTCAAACTGCTCGGCCAGGCGAAACAGTTTTTCGACGTTCGCAATCCTTTGGGCGCCGTCAAAGTTGGCGGCGATCACGGTCAGGAAGTCACCCGCGGAAACCGCGAAACGCAGCAGCTCAGAGATGCGATAGCGATTGCGGCGTTGAATCAACGAATCCAGGAACACCGACGCCCGCTCAAGGTCGTGATGTTCCTCCTCGGCAATGAATTGAATTTCGCGATGCCGGCGCAACGCGTGGAGCAACCGGCGCCGGTGCAATTTCTCCGCTTGAACCTTCTCGCCTGTATGCGGAGCGCAACGCAATGCCAGCAGCGCATTGTCTGAGATTCCGCAAAGCGGCGACCGCAGGACTGCCGCGAGGGCGAGCTCGTCAGTTGTGTTATCGAGAAAACGCAGCAGTTGAACAAGGTCCGTGACCTCTTCGCGCTGATAAAAACCTTTGCCCTGAACGGTGAGATAGGGAATGCCGGCCCGTCGCAATGCGCTTTCGTAAACCCAGACTCCGGTAAGCGCGCGAAACAGAATTGCGATATCACCGAAGTTAAAACTGCCGAAGTCTACGAGCGCCTTGATGCGCTCGACTATCTGGGTTGCGTCGCGCTCGCGCACGCCGGGCAGCTCGCCTCGATCTTCCGCGTCTTCGCTTTCACCGGCGGACTTTTCGCTCTCGGTCAGAATGCTGACCAGTAGCTCAACCAGGGGTGGGTCATGCTCGGTCCCGCGCTCAGGCCGGCTGGGTTCATGTTCAACATAACCGAGTTGTCCCAACTCGCTCTCTGAAATGGCAGCACGGGTTTTGAATATCTGCGCGAAGAGGAAGTTGAACGAATCGATCAGGGGTTGTTGGCTGCGGAAATTCTGCCGCAACGGTTGTTGTTTGCCGCCGAGAGCTTCCATCGCTTCAGTCATCTCGCGGAATACGTCAACATCGGCGCCCCGGAATCCGTAGATTGATTGTTTGCGATCTCCGACAATGAAAAGATTGCTGCCCCTGGCCGTAGCCAGCTTTTTCATCAGATCGCGTTGCAGGCCATTTGTGTCCTGAAACTCATCGACAAGAAAAAAGCGATAGCGTTCGCTAATTCGAGTCAGCACCTGCGGATGCTCGTTAAGGAGCTTAAGGGTGCGAAGCTGAAGGTCATCAAAATCGAGCACCGAGAGCCTTTGTTTCTCTGATTCAAGTCGCTCGTCGATTGCCCGCAGCAACTTCAACAGCGCCAGCGCATATTCTCTCGCCAGCAGATCGAACCCGAGCGATGGTACTTCGCCGCGCAAGCAATCGCTCGCGGTCGCTTTTTCTCCCCACAGTAGTTCATCCAGTCGCTCGACCAGCGGATGCGTACCTTTACTCAATCGCAGTTCGCGAAAGTCTTCGATCGCCTGACAGTAGGAGGCGATATTCTTTTCGGTAGGCGGCTCGGCAATCAGCTCGCTCAGCGCCGGCCACTGGGCCGCAGCTTTGCTTCGTTTCTCTTCAGCACCTTTTGATAAACGACCACTGCCGAGAAGCTTCTGCATGCAGGCGTCAAGTTTGCCAAGCGCCTCATAGTATTGATCTCTTGTGGCGTGATGCGTGCGCGTGCGTTCTTCGATGTCACTAATTGAAAGACCAGCTCCGCGATACTTGAGATATAACTCAGAAAGTGCCACGGCCAGGGCGCTGCGCCCGCCCACACCCTGGGTCATGTAGACCACGCGATCGTTGCCGTGTTGAATGGCTTGCGTGAGAGTTTCTTCAACGATCGCATCCAGCATCATCGCTGCCTGATGCTCATCGAGCAGCAGAAACTGCGGATCAATATTCGCTTCGACCGGAAAATCATGAAGTAGACGATAGCAAAAGCCATGGATCGTTGAGATTGCCGCGGCTTCGAGTGTGCGTTTGTGACGCAACCAACGTTGGCGTTCATCGCCGGAGGTGAGATCCAGAAGATTGTCGATTTCACGGCGCACGCGCTCACGCATTTCGTTGGCCGCGCGGTTCGTAAAGGTAATGGCGACGATGTTATCGACTGAAACTTTTTGGGTGCGAAGAATTTGAAGATAGCGCTCGACCAGCACCGTCGTCTTCCCGGCGCCGGGACCGGCAGTTACCGAGACATGGCGATCGAGTGTGTGAGCGGCGACCTTTTGTTCAGGTTTGAGCTCGCGGCTTCTTGATTCAGCGGATAGACGTGCCATCGAGTAAGTATGGATTGCGTCAGCACAAGGAAGCAACGACGGCGGTTTAGTTTGGAGTTCCGCCTTTAGACGGTGAATCATTCGCGATGGATCCGACTAAAGGGTGGGACTCCGAATAAGCAGAATATTGCGCGCGACCCGTACGACAGTCTTCTTATAACGAGGATGCGCCCGGGCCGTTCTGTGCCTGCTCGGCCTGGGCTTTGGGATCGTAAGGTGCGTTCTTGAATTTGTTTGCGATGGCCTGAGCGTTGTCGTAGTTACTGCCGGATTTCAACGCCCGGTCATATTCGTCAACCGCGTGTACCCGATCACCGCGGGCGTCATAGGCATTGCCACGTTTGATGTGCGCCCAGGTTTCAATCCATTCGGGCTTGCTGTTATTCGCATCCAGCGCTGCCTGGAAATTATCGAGCGCCAGTTGCCAGTTTCTTTGCTCAAAGAAAAGCAGCCCGAGATTGTAATAGACCCACGCGTTGTTACGATCGAGTTTGAGCGCCGCTTCCAGTTGCTGTTGCGCTTCGGCGTACTGGCCTTCGTGAAAGAGCTCAATACCGCGGCGCGCGACGATCGACACTTTCAGATCGTCCGACATTCGCAGAATTTTGTTGTTAGGGTCGACAATGACTTCAATCGGCTGGCCGTTTGATTCGAAATCAAAATCTTCACTCTTGCTGTCCAATTGCACGGTGGTGGTTTGGCTGTCCCCTTCAGAGCGCAACATCAAATCGACCGGCATGTGCAAGCCTTCAATGTTCAGTCGCATCGTGCCCCGGGTCCGGAATTTACCGGCGCGCGTACGGATGATTTGATAATCAGCGCTGAACTCCGGCACGCCCGTGCCTTCGATCCATTGCGCAAAGAAGTAGCGCATATTCTGCCCGGCAATCCGGGTAGTCAGACGCTCAAAATCGTCGATCGCAGCATTCTTATTGCGATATTGATTCAGGAACTGGGCCAGCAGTTGACCAAATTTTTCTTTGCCCAGGGTCTCGCGCAACATGCGGAATACCATCGCGCCTTTGTAGAAGACTATCGATTGATAAGCCGCTGATTGATCGTCGAGAGTGCTCGGCGCGCGCGCAATCGAAGCCGTTTGTTCAAACGTGAGCGCGCGTTCCTGTTCTTCGCGTTGGGCCGCGTCGAGCGGGCCGGCGGACAAACTTGATTCGCGCAGGGCAAAGGCGCTCCACTCGGCGAGACCCTGCGAAATCCAGGCATCGTCGAACGACTTTAAGCCGACCGTCTGGCCCCACCATTGATAAGCAACTTCGCGCTGCAATCTTTCTTCCGGGGCGGGACGAGAGGAATCGAAAAACTTCGATGCCAAAAACAAGATTCCAGGTCCTGAGTAGGCGTCAATTGCTTCGTCATCTGTTTGGGCAACCACGAAACGGGATCCGAAAGCCGGCGCGCCATACTGTCTCGAATAAAACTCAAGCGCGTGACCCATCGTTTCGCCGTAAGCCGAAACGCGATTCTCGCTGCCCGGCTTAACGAAAAACTGCAACTCGTAATTGCCGAAGCGCAGGGTCTTGACGACGTATTGACCGGCGATGAAATTGCCGACCAGTACGGGTTGTTTGTTAACGAATCGAAAACGAGTGGTGCCGTTCTTATCGACCTGGGGAGTTATGGGGTCGTCGCTAATCCCGCCCACCTGAACGCCCGTCGGTACGATCATCGTGATATCCGAAGTTGCGCGGTCCGCAGCGTAATCATGAAAAGGAAACCAGCGCGACGCGTACATCAGATAAGACCCTTCCGGCCCAATGTAAGCGAGGCGTTTGTTTGCCAGCGGGCCGCCTTCGGGTGTTGCCAGGGCGCCGCTCCAGCGAATGCGCAACGTGACGGGTTGACCAGCCGGCACTACCTGGCCAAGGTCGATGCGCACATTCGGACCAAGCGAGCCGGCGCCCACGGAGTCCTGCACAAATCCCGTCAGCGCGTGGCCGTCTTTCTCGATGCTGTCAATGTGCAGCGAGCCGTTCAATTCGAAAACGACCGACCGCGTCGGGTCCAGCGGCACGAAAGTCAAATCGGCGCCCGCGCGCAAGGCGTGTTCGTTCGGATTCAATTGGGCTTCGATGTGATAACTGATGACGTCAAAGCGCGAGCCGGTAGCCGGTGTTTGTTGGGCATTCGCAATTCCACCCGCGACGCCAACTGCTAATATTAATCCAAGCCTTTGGGCTAAAGAAGTGCAGGAGAGTAACTTGGTTCTGAACATAATTCCTTTGATTCGATTAAAACATTTGGTTGCTGACCTGTTGAGCACCGCCTTCAAACCTTACCCGCGACACGTTTGAGGCTTGTCTATGATGGTCGAAAAGGTTGCTCGGTTGCCGTAGAACCGTGGTCTATGGCCGCAAGTTAATATTATAGGTCTTGATCTTCGAATTAAGCGTTGTCGGGTTCATCCCTAACAGACGCGCGGCGCGCGATTGATGCCCGCCGGTTTGATCCAGTGCGCGTCGAATCAAATCAATCTCGAACCGCCGAACCTCGTCATAGAAGTTGACCCCGCGACCAATGTCTATTCCGGCGGAAGCGCCGGCGTCAGCCCGCACAGCGGCGCGCGCTGATTGCGGATCGGCGATCTCCGGCCGCAAACAGGCGTGCGTAATCTCATCACCGGGCGCAATTACGACTGCGCGTTCAACGGCATTTTCCAGCTCGCGCACATTGCCCGGCCACGAATAGCTCTCGAGTAATGCCAACACGTCGGGGGCGATATGTTCCGATACGTGGCGTCCATTTTCTTCGTTGTATTTCTGAATGAAGTGTTGTGCCAACGGCAAAACATCTTCGCGCCGATCGCGCAATGGCGGCAGCTCGATCGGCACCACCGACAGCCGGTAATACAAATCTTCGCGAAACGTTCCCTGTCGCACCGCTTCCTTAAGCTCGATATTGGTGGCCGCGATGATGCGCACATCCACGCGGCGCGGATTCGTATCGCCCAGCGGAGTGAACTCGCGCTCCTGAATGACGCGCAGCAGACGCACCTGCGTCTCTGGCGGGATGTCGCCGATCTCGTCGAGAAAGATCGAGCCGCCGTCAGCGACTTCAAACAGACCTTTCTTGGCGGCCACCGCACCGGTGAACGCGCCGCGGGTATGACCGAACAGCTCGGATTCCAAAAGCTCGGATGGAATATTCGAGCTATTCACGGTGACGAAAGCACTGTTGGCGCGCGGGCTCGCCTCGTGAATCGCTTTCGCGATCAACTCTTTGCCGGTGCCGCTCTCGCCGGTGATTAGGACCGTCGAGCGGGCCGGCGCCACCTGCTCAACCAGGCGGAAAACTTCCTGCATGATGTCTGAGCGGCCGATGATCGCCCCGCGATCAACCTCGCGGCTCATCGCGCGGCGCAGGGATCGGCGCTCCTCTTCCTTGCGGCGCTGTTTTACGCCGGCCGCGACACGCGCGCTGATCTCTTCGTTTTGGAAAGGCTTGCGAATGCAACCGAAGGCGCCTTTCTCCCAGGCCGCAATCGCCGTGTCGAAAGTCGCATAGGCGGTAATCATAATGACGACGGCATCGGCATCGAGTTTCAGAAACTCTTCAAGGGCGCGCAAGCCGCCGATCCCCGGCATCGAAACGTCTAGTAACACCGCGTCATAGGGACGCTTGCCGAACGCCTCCAATCCTTCCTCGCCCGTCTTGGTGAGATCTACGCGATAGCCTTCGGCAGAGAGCAACGTCTCGAGCACGTCGCGCATGATCTCCTCGTCATCGACGACGAGCACTGAACCCTTTTTAGCCATGTTGAGATTTGCGCAGAATTATCACCGAACGAAAAGGAAAAAGCTAATGAGGCGATTAGGTTTGGAACTTTTGGCCAAGCAATTTTTTATGCTTAGGGGTTCTCCAAACTTTAAAGCCGAACGATCGGAAGGAAGCGAATGGATCTGTAACTAGAGTGCCACCGCGCGCAGCTGCGAGCGAGGATTCTCTCTGGGTAGGCTAATTCGAAACGTTGTTCCCTGCCCGGGAGCGCTGGAGACGCTGATGTGGCCGGAGTGTTCCTGCACGATGCCGTAGGTTACCGCCAGGCCAAGCCCGGTGCCTCCCCCGACACCCTTGGTGGTAAAGAAGGGATCGTAAATCTTGGCGACATTTTCCGGCGCTATGCCTTCGCCGTTGTCGGCAACTTCGACCACCAGCGAGCCATCGGCGCCGTCGCCGCGAGTGGCGAGGATGATCTTTCCATTGCCGTTGCTGATGGAGTCGCGCGCATTAAGAATTAGATTCGTAAACACCTGTTGCAGCTTAACTGAGTTACCGAATACGACGCCGGCTTCCGACGCGTACTGGCGCACAATTTCGATCTGATTGCGGCGCAATTGGGGCTCGAGTAATTGCAAAGTGTCGTCGAGTATCCGGTGAATATCGACGTCGGTAAATTCAGTCGCGCTGCCCGTGCGAGAAAAGTTCAAGAGATTATTGACGATGTCGGTAGCGCGTTCGGCCTGTCGCCGGACTTTTTCCAGCAGCGCGTGCTTTGGATCACCCTCGGGCATCATGCTCAACAGCATCTGCGTGTAGGAAGAAACGCCCGTCAACGGGGTATTGACTTCGTGGGCCACGCCCGCGGCCAGCAATCCAATGGAAGAAAGTTTTTCGCGCTGTTGCAGCTTTTCTTCCAGATCCATTCGCCGCGTCACGTCTTCCAGCATCACCAGAGCGCCTGTCAATTCGCTCGAGTCAGCGCGCAAAGGCGCCAGCGCGATGTTGAGGACGACGGGCCGGCCGGCGCGGGTCCTGGTGTGCAGCTTGTAAATTTGCCGCGTGTCACTCAGCTTCCAGCCCTCGGAACCGAGCACCTGGCGCAAAGTGTCGCCGAATTCCTCGGTGAACAAATCTTCTACGTGCTTGTTAATCGCCTCGTCGCGAGTCACCGAAAACATCTCTTCCAACGCCGGATTCAGCGAGGTGATGCGGCCTTCGAGATCGACCGCCAGCAAACCGGCATTGATCGATTCGACGATCGATTCATTGAACTCTTTGAGGAGCTCGAGTTCGTAGGCGCGCTGTTTTTGTTCCTGATACAGCAGGCTGTTTTCGATCGCCACCCCAATATAACCCGACACCGTTCGCAGGATCTCAACATCTTCAGACGAAAGCAGGGCCCCGTCGGCGGAACGGCCCAAACCAATCACCGCGACCATGCGACCGCGCACCACGCAGGGAACATAGTAGTGGAGCGAGCGGCGGACAAATCCCGAAGCTTCCGGGACCAGATCGAGATCATCAGCCCGCACGACGCCGGTTTCGGCGGAACGGGTTCGAATCATTTCGCGGAAATCCGGGGGCACGATCATCTCAGTCGAAAGCCCCAGCGTGCGCGCGACGCGATAACCGGCCGGTGCACTCGCGTCTTCGATAAAGATTGCGACGCGCTCTACATTCAAAACTTCGCGCAGCCTGGTGATCAAAGAATCAAGGAGTGGCTCGAGCGCGGTGGTGGCCGACAAGGTGCGACCGAAATCCAAAAGGCTGCGGCGCATGTCGTAGCGGCGGCCATAGAACAGCCGGTCCACTCGCTCCTGGAGAAAATTCTTGATGGGCGCGGCGATCATCACGATGATGGCCATCACGGCGATCGAGAGAATCAAGCGCAGAGTAATTTCGTTTGAAGAGGTCACGCCGCCGCTCAGCGCGTAGAGCCCGGCGAGGTAAACGACCCCGCCGATTGCCATCGCGATTGCGAGGGTGGTTAGCGCATAAACTGCTGCGCGCCGCACTACCAACTCGACGTCCATCAAACGATAGCGAACTACCGAGTAACCGAAGGACAGCGGAATGAGGATTAGCGGCATGATCGCCAGGTCTGTCACCGTCTCGTTTCCTTCAGCGCCCAGGATGTAACCAAACGCATAAAGCAGGGTGAAGGGAGCAATGGCCAGCGCCGATCCTGAGACGACCCACTTCAACTGCTGGCGCGCCACGGTGCTCTTGCTGTTCACGAAGCGGACCAGCAGCAGGGCGGCACTCGCAACCAGGGCAACCATCAGTTGAAAGATAACGATTCGGTTAAAGAGGGCCGCGAAGGTTGGTGAATAATCCAGCAGCCTTCGGGCTGACGGAAATATGAACACTATCTGGTCACGCAGAAAAACCGCTACGGAAACGAACAGCAGGAGGATCGCCGGCACGTACAAGATCACGGATCGCCAGCGCTTCTCATCGAAGAGGTGATATCGCGTCGGATAAATGGCGCTGAAGTGCAGAAAGAGAGGCGCAAACAAAATCAACCCGGCGCTGTCCAGGAAAGCGACGGCGAGATCGAGATCTTTATAAATTCCAATCGGCGTGTAGAAATGAAAAACAAACGCCGCCAGACAGACGCTGGCAAAGTGAAGCACGAAAGGCGCACGGCCGCCCTGTTTGAAAATCACAAAAAGGCCAATGCAGAGATAGACCAGACCAATCAGATTCAAGTACAGATCGCGGGCCGTCCAGGTTTGGATGGCGCCGAGATTATCAAGATCCGAATAGTAGTATCTCGTTTCCGGAGGATAATTGGCCCGCTCAATCAGATAATGAATCTCGCCACCGACGCGCGCGTGATCGAGATACATCGGCACGAATCTCGACGAGGTTATGGTTTCATATTTTCGGTCATCGACACTGATCGCCACCAGATGATCTCCCGGCATCAGGCGGGCCCGGGCGGCAGCCGATCCGGACGTTACAGCTTTCGCGACAACTCCGTCTTTGGTGTCGGTCCAGGTGACCCCGTCCCATGGCGGAGGTTGCTGCCGCAAGCGTTGCGATAAATTCAGTGCGCCCGCAGCAATCAACAGCGCTGCCACGATCAGCAGCACCCATGTCTTGGCTGTCAGGACTGAGCCTTTCATTTCAACTATCGCCTAACGGTACACATTTCCGCTTCTATCGAGGCAATCAATGTTCCAGCAGGCGTTTTTTTGGCTTCACCGATCACTGTGGCTGCTTGACCTTGCAAACTTGGAAGTATGGGCCATCCTTTCGGCTTCGGTGGTCCCAATTCTTATGAGCCCCGGGTCGACCCGCATCCAAGTTTTCATATTCCTCCAGGATTTTGGACACGAGCAGAGAAAATCGGATCGGTTGATAAAACCAAGTGACTGTCCGGGGTTCGTAAGTAGCCGCAGATTTCTTCTACTCAAAACCTGACTGAAATTCCACCGCGAAGGGTTCGCCGGGTCTGACCAAGCTGCAGCAGGGTTTCTCCATTTTCGGTGCTGGACTGAAAGTCAAACAAATTACGCGCATCGATGATTGCCTGCGCATGAACGGGCAAGCCAAATCTCGGCAGATCCTGCGTGACCTGAATACTTAGCGATGGATCGTAAACCGCCAGCCGCCCGGCAAATGGATCGATGGCGAAAACGGTTGCCTGGGGCGAGAAGCGAAAGACCGTTTGCACGTGAGTACCGGTTGACCAGCCCGCGCTCAATTGCACTGCCGCAGTTTGAAAGAAACCGTCACTGAAAAGTTCTCCCGGGTTGTTAATTCCATTCGAGGAAAGTTTCTGACCGCGACCGAATGAGTAACCTGCTGAAGCGCTCCATACCCGGCTGAGCCGCCGCGAGTAAACGACTCGCAGTCCGCGCGCGCTGCCTTGCTGATTTGCTACGCCGAGAAGCGCAGCGCCGGCATCGCCACTGAATGAAGAGACAGGCGTAGCCATCAAACCGACACCGCGACCATTCACCGAATCAAAGAAAGCAGTTGCCTCGAGATTCGAAGCGTTATCCAGTACGCGTTCAACGCCGATCTCGAGCCGCCGACTGCGATTCAGGACAGCGCGTCCATCGACCAGGGCAACAGGACGCGTCATGGGCTGTTTGAAAATCACGTCACCGTCTTCGAAATTCGCCGAAGACTGCTGTTCAGCTTCTTCCCCTCCGGGAGCGAAGGCCGCCTTTACGCGCGTGCGCGCGTTGGCATCGAACTGAAATCCAATTCGCGGAACGATCGCATCGGCATTGCCGGCGCCCAAAAATCGCGAATAATCGAGGCCAAAAACGATCACCACGCCGTCTCGGACGATCCACTCGTCGACTGCCCGTACTGACATTTGGCCCAGGCCATTACGCGTCCGGCGGCCATTGGCCACGGTCAATGTTTGCAGGCGGGCACCGCCGGCCCCGATGTTCAAATGATGTCGATCGCCGGCGCGTACTCGGGCGGTCGCTTCCAGGCGCTGTGGCGCGCCCTCGCCAGTTCCCGTCTGACCGGCGAAGACCAGATCGACCCGATCGGAGGCTGGAAGTGCGACTGCAAAATTCACGCCTTCGTAGCTGGAGGCAAAGGGATTGGTCGAAGCTGCGAAGTAAGTTTCAATGACACCCTGCATGCGGGCCTTGTTCGCGGCCTCGCGCTGCTCGCCGATCAGCTCGCTGCTCTGGTTCGCCGCATCTTCTGCCGCTTCAACCTCGGCGATCGTCGCATCTTTGCCTTCGTTGGCCTGAAAAATTGACCGCCGGCTTTGGGCCGCGCGCAGGCGCCACTTTGCGCTGTCGCGATCCGCGCGCTGCTCGACCAGAGTTCTGCCTGACCCAAGCGGCTCGAGATTAAAGCGATAGATGATTTCCGCCGACGGGCTAACCGTCACCGATGAGAAGAGCACTTCGCTGAATCCGTCGGCGATCGCTCGCAACGAATAACGCCCGGCAGGGATCCTGGCGCTGAAACTCCCGTCACGTCCGCTGTAGGTTTGCTTGATAACTGCCCGACCTTCGCGAATCAACTGAATCAGCGCGCCCGCCAACGGCGCTCCTTTGTTGTCTCTGACAGTTCCGGTAATTGTTGCCAGGCCGCGCGTGCCTTTCGCGGCAGTCGGAGTGGCGACGGTTGCAATCAGCAGGGAGACAAAAATCAGAGGCGTAAAGACGCGTTCGAGCAAGCGCCTAATTTGAAAGCTTTTCATTAAGGCTGAACCTCCAGACGCCTTCCGCAAAGAGCGGAGCCGGTTAAAGGGAAAGTCGGTTGTGTCTGCCACGGTTTTGTTTTTCAGGTCGCCCGTCTCCAGGATTAGTCAGATGCTTCGGCGACTGGTTTTGATCGCTCGTTGTCAGGCCAAACATTTACTCGGGCAAGGGAGACTCTCAGCCAATTTGGTGTATTCATTTTCGGCCACCCGCGTCGATACTGTCAAGCCACATTGCGGCTAATTCCTGCCTGTTCAAGTCTTTTACCAGGACAGTGTTGCCGCCGTTTTGACACGCCTTTTGCGCGTGCTACGATAAATCGTTCACGCGGCAGCGGTTCCTTTTTGATGATCGACCAAGTCCAAATAACCCGGCTGGCAAACGGTCTGGCCATTTTGACCGAGCATATGCCGGGCCTGCGCTCAATCAGTATCGGCATTTGGGTGCGCCGCGGCTCTCGTCATGAAGCGCGTCACCTGAATGGCATTTCGCATTTCATCGAACATGCCCTTTTCAAAGGGACGATGAGGCGGTCGGCGAGAGATATCGCCATCGAATCTGATCGCCTGGGCGGGCACCTTGATGCTTACACCACCCACGAACTGACCGGTTTCGCCTTCAAGATAGTCGATAGCGAGTTAACAAAAGCCTTCGATCTTCTGTCGGATCTGGTTACGAATCCGCGTTTCGCTGAAGACGATCTGACCCGCGAACAAAAAGTGATCATCGAAGAAATGAAGATGATCGAGGATACGCCGGAAGAGCTGCTAAGTGAGCTTTTCAACTCGGCTTACTTCCCCGGTAATTCCCTGGGACGCCCAATTGAAGGCACTGAGCAAACGGTCTCCTCGTTCAATCAGGCGGCGACGTCCCAATTCCATGCCGAAAACTATTCGCCCCGCAACCTCGTGGTCGCCGCGGCGGGCAACATCGAACATCAGCGGTTAGTGGAATTGGCGGCGAATATTTTTGCTGATCAAAATTTGCCACCGGAAGAAACCGAACCGAAAGAGCTGCCCGCCGCCGCGGCGCCGATTCTGATTGAACGCAAGAGTGAGCTGGAACAGGCGCACTTGATCATTGCGGCGCCCTGGCCTTCGGCAATAAGCGACAACCGTTATGCCGCGAGCATGCTCGGCACGATTATCGGCGGCAGCACTTCCAGCCGCCTGTGGCAATCGATACGTGAGGAGCGGGGGCTGGCATATTCGATCGGCGCCGGCGGCAGCACCTTTTCCGACGTTGGGATGTTCACGATCTTTGCCGGTACTTCGCCGGCGCAAATTGATCAAATCGTCGATCTTTCCCTGGCAGAGTTACGTCGCACTGTGCATGAGCCTGTTCTTCAGGAAGAACTCGAGTTGGCGAAACAGCAGGCAACCTCTTCAATCCTTCTGGGATTGGAATCTTCCAGCGCCCGAGTCGGCGCACTGGCACGACAGGAAATCATTCACGGCCGCCGCATCTCGCCGGATGAGATCATAAGAAGGATCGCTGCCGTAACGGTGGAAGACCTACAACGCGTGGCGCGGTCCTGTTTTACTACGGACGCGCTGGCGCTGGGCGCGTTGGGTAACCTGAACGGCTTTGTCGTCGATCGCACGCGGCTGGAAATCTGAGATATTTTCCATTTTTCATTTGTCGTTTATCATTTTGTCATTTGAAAATGCATGATCTATTACCGACCGACCTCAATGGTTTAATGGCAGATGAAAAATGATGAATGGAAAATCGCTGTTTCTCGGGCACATCTTGCTTAATTCTGCACTGTGATGAAACTCACCGTCCTAGGCAGCGGCTCAACCGGCAACGTGGTCCTTCTGGTTGCTAACGGCGCGAGGGTGCTGGTCGATGCGGGATTAAGTTCACGCGAGATTGTGAGGCGCATGGCCCAGATGGGTGAAGACCCGAAAACGCTCGACGGGATTCTGATCACTCACGAGCATGGCGATCACGCAGGCGGCTTGCGTGTTCTGATGAAAGATTTGGATTGCCCTGTTTTCATGTCTGCCAAGACACGCGATGCGTACATCGGCGAGCGTCGAAACGTCTCGAGCGACGAGCCCCGGCGGCGCGCCGATGCCCTGCGTGACCGGATGATAGAAATTGATTCCGGAAACGATTTCCGCATCGGCGAGATCGACTTTCATCCATTCACGGTGCCCCATGACGCGGTGGATAACTTTGGTTTCACCGCCACGCATGACGGCGTAAAAGTCGCGACCGTGCTGGATTTTGGACACATCACTACATTGATCACCCAGCAGTTGCGCGGCTGCGCAGCGATCGTGATCGAATCGAACCACAGTCGCGATATGCTGAAGACGGTCGAACACTATCCCTGGGAATTGAAGCAACGCATTCTTTCGCGGCTCGGTCATCTTTCAAATGAAGATGTGGCCGAGTGGCTGACTGACGGTTTTGACGGCCAGGCGAATCACATCGTCCTGGCTCATCTTTCGCAACGAGCAAACAATCCTTATCTGGCGAAAATTACCGCCGAGACAGCACTGCACGAGCGAGCGCCGTTATTCGCCTGCGAGACCGAAATCACCCTGTCGTTCCCGAAAGAGCCGACGGCGTGGATCGAGGTATGACCGGCGATGGCTTTGCCGCACATGGCGGAAAGGCTAAGCCTTTCCGTGAAGATATCAAGTGAGTTCACAGCCAAGGCTGCGCCTCGATCGCAACGAGCAGAGTCATAGCCTCTGGCGGCTAAGTCCAGCCCGCGCCGGTAAGGCAAAGCCTTACCGCAGTGTGCGGTGGCAAAGCCGCATGCTTGCGTTGGTCTCGGTTGCTGCTTGTGTTTCAGTATGGGCCTGCGGTGAAGGCGTTCGCCGCAGCGGCATTCCCGCCGGAGCACAGTCCGTGCTCGACGCTTCGATTGAAGATATTGACGCCGGCCGGTACGAAAAGCTTTATTACGAGGCCGCCGATGAATGGCGCAAGGATGCTACGCTGGACGAGTCGAAGGCGACCTTTCAAAAACTGCAGGATAAACTCGGCAAGGTCCGCGTGCGCAACCTCGAAACGGCGCGCGAAGAGCAAACCTCAACAGCTCCACTTCCGGGACATTCCGTGGTAGTCGTATACCAAACTTCATTTGAACACGGCGAAGGAATGGAGACCTTCACCTTACTGGAACGTGGCGGGCGCTGGTACCTGGCGCGGTACTTTGTCAGCTCTGATGCGTTGAGATAGAGACCAGCCTGGCGCAGAGGCCCAGAGAATATTCGGAGAATTTGAGGGTGTTCAAATCAGACGGAGGTACGTTGCGATGAATTTGGCTCTGCTGGCCTTCGTCTATGTGACCAATTGAGTTAACGCGCGATGAACTCCTGAGTCAGATAAACTGTTCCATCGGCGCCGACCGAAACTCCAACCGCGGATTGCTCAAAGCGTGGATCTAAGATATTCGCGCGATGACCGGGCGACAGCAACCACTGCTCTACGGCCAGTGCCCCGGGGTCGTCGAAACCCTGGTTGATAGCAATATTCTCAGCGAGTAATTTGAAGTGTGCAATGCCGAAAGAGCGCGCGCGATCATTCATGCGCAAACCGTCCGGCGTCTCATGTGAAAAGAACCGGCGTTGCTCCATGTCTTCAGAGTGAGCGCGGGCCATCCGGCACAGCTCGGGATCCCAACTGAGCAGCGACAAACCTTTCTCCTGCCGAGCCTTATTAATAAGCTCAAAGGCCCGTCTTTCAATCCGCGTTGCTTTATGCAACGACGAATCGTTCGCATTGGTACTTCGCGGCGGAAGAACCACCCGCCGTCTTGACTCAGCTGCAGCATTGTCGCGTGCGGTCACACCGGCCGCCGCCGGCGCCGCGTTTGGGATTTGCGCGAAAGTCTCTGGTATGATCGTGATGAAAGCCAGAATTAGGAGAATGGGAAAGAGTGCGGTTGGGCAATTCTGCCGCGATCGGATTTTTGAGAGCATTGGGAACCCGCCTGCGCTAACCCAGGCCAAATGGCCGGAAAGTGGCTGTTAAAAGGAAACCTAACCGGAGCCTGTTTAGGTCAGAAAACCATCAAATCCAGACTAACAAAATCGCGAAACTGAGATCAACAGAAAAATGATTTCCCGATACACATTGCCCGAAATGGGCGCGCTGTGGTCTGAACAAACAAAGTTTCAGAAGTGGCTGGACGTCGAGATAGCCGTCTGCGAAGTCCACGCTGAGATGGGAGCGATTCCGCGCGATGCTCTCGAACAGATCAAAAGCCGCGCCATGTTTTCGGTCGAGCGCATCAATGAAATCGAGAAGATGACCGATCACGACGTCATCGCGTTCACCACGAACCTGGCCGAATCGATCGGTGACGCAGCGCGTTTTGTTCACTACGGATTGACGTCATCAGACGTCGTTGATACGGCGAATGCGCTCTTGCTCCGCGACGCGTGCGATATTCTGCTAAAAAAAATCAACGAGCTGATGGAAGTCCTGGAGCGGCGGGCGAAGGAGTTCAAACACACGCCGCAAGTCGGGCGCACTCATGGTATCCACGCCGAGCCAACTTCCTTCGGTCTGACATTCGTGCTCTGGTATGACGAGATGCGGCGTAATCGCGAGCGCCTGGCGCGCGCGCGGGAAACAGTCGCGGTAGGTAAGATTAGTGGCGCGGTCGGCGCCTTCGCACATCTGGATCCCCAGGTTGAAGATAAGGTTTGCGCGCGGCTGGGATTAAAAGCCGCGCCGATCTCAACTCAGATCATTCAGCGGGATAACTATGCGGAATATCTGTGCACGTTAGCGGTAATCGCTTCGTCACTGGACAAGTTCGCGTTGCAAATTCGTCACTGGCAGCGCACCGAAGTCGGTGAGGCGCAGGAGAGATTCAAAAAAGGTCAAAAAGGTTCGAGCGCGATGCCGCACAAGCGCAACCCGATTCTTTCTGAACGCATTTGCGGGATGGCCCGGGTCGTGCGCGCGAACAGTGTTGTGGGATTGGAGAATGTGGCGCTCTGGCACGAACGCGATATCTCGCATTCATCGGCGGAACGCCTGGTGCTGCCTGACTCCAGCATCGCCACGGATTACATTTTGCAAAAGATGGCTTCGCTCGTTGACGGCCTTGTCGTTTATCCCGAGCGCATGCTGGAAAACTTAAGCGCTACCGGGGGGCTGATTTTCAGTGGGCAGTTATTGCTGGCGCTGACCCAGGCGGGAGTCTCGCGCGAAGAGGCTTACGAATGGGTGCAACGCAACGCCATGAAGGTCTGGGACGGCGGCGGCGACTTTCAGTCGCTGGTTTCCGCCGACAAAGAAATACGCGCGCATCTGTCCGCAGATCAGATAGCGCGCGTTTTTTCCTTGGACACTTACCTGCGCAATGTCGACAAGATTTTCGCGCGGGTGTTCGGGTAATGATTACTTGTTCGCGTATTTCTCAGCCATGTTGCCAATCAGCGGCAGTTTAAAGTAATCACCGCCGTAGGACTTCACCGCGCCATAGATCAGCCCCGCCAGATAACCGAAAAATACGATCACGTAAAGCAGCCACAAGATACTGCTAAACTCGCCCAATCTCGCAAATGCCAACATGACCGTGAGGATAGTGAGTAATATCACGAGTCCTATGAAAATGACTATTGCCGCCACGTGATAGAGGATTGATTGAAGCGCATGGAACTTAACGAAGCGATTTTCCTTGTCCATGATGAGGCAGATGATCGCGAGGATGCCAATGGGGTAACCGATAGCCGCAGCCAGGTTCCCATCAATACCGAGAGCAGACTTTCCGGTGTCCATAAATTCCTCCAGGGGTTAAGGGTTGTAAATCGGTTCCGAGCCTAAGGCGCTTGCTTGTTGACGATGTTCCAGGCGATGTTTCCCAAAATCGGCAGCTTGTAATATTGACCCTGATAAGCCTTGATTGCGGCCAGAATTAAGAACGCGAGCAAGACCAGGGCGACCAGTATCCTGACTGCGAGTAGTCCCCAGAAGGCGAAAAACCCAACTGCGTCACCCAGGGCGATATCGACCAGCACTGATAAGATCTTGAAACCGATTCCCACAATGATCCACACGCCGCCATACAACAATGCCTGCATGGCGTGATAGCGCAACAGGCGGTTCGTCTTTTCAATCAAGAAAAAAACCAGACTAAGAATGATTCCCAGTCCGCAGCAAATCATTGTCAGGTAACACAGCATAGACGCGAGATTTGCGTCCAGTCCAATACTTGTCTTTCCGCCCGGTGCCTCTCCCTGCTGTGCCTCAGGTGGTATATATGGAGTCGACATTCTTTTCAGCTTCTCCTCGCGAGTAGTATTGGGAACCAGCGGCAAATAGTATGATATTGACTACGCTTAACGCAATGTTTTGGCGTAATATCTTTCGTTCTATTTCCCGTGCCCGACAAGCTTTAGCTTGTCGACCGGTACGCGAAGACGCCAGGCCAAAGCTGATCGGACATGAAAGCCAAAGTTTACGTCACACTGAAACCGAGCGTGCTGGATCCGCAGGGCAAGGCCATCAAGCATTCAGTTGAGCTGCTGGGCTATAGCGCGATCAGCGACATTAGGCAGGGAAAATATTTCGAGATTGCGATCGACGGCTCGCTTAACGAAGAGCAGGCGCGCGATGCCGCCACGAACATGGCTCGCGAGGTGTTGTCCAATCCAATCATCGAAGACTTTCGCGTGGAGATTGAGAAGTGAATCGCATTTTGCAGTGCGCCGGCAGAGCAAAGCGACGACGGCGCTTTGGTTACTTGTTACGGAAGCTGGAGCGGTAGCGGGTCTCCAAGCGCTCCATCGGCGTTCTGCGGTGTCCTGTCAGCTAGTCACATCCGGGATGGCAGTTTTATGAAATTCGGTGTGGTTGTATTTCCAGGATCGAACTGCGATCACGATGCTTACCACGTGATCTCAAAACACGTTGGACAGCCGGTAGATTTTATCTGGCATCGTGATACGGATCTTTCCAGCTATGACGCGGTCATCATTCCTGGCGGGTTTTCTTATGGCGATTATTTAAGGGCCGGCGCCCTGGCGCGCTTTTCCCCGGTCATGAACTCCATAAAGCAGTTTGCCGCCGAGGGAAAGATGGTGCTCGGAATCTGTAACGGTTTTCAGATCCTTTGTGAAGCCGGGCTGCTTCCCGGCGCGCTCATTCGAAACCGGGATCTGCATTTCATCTGCGAGCATGTGCAGGTGCGAGTGGAAAGCACTGACACGCCCTTTACGCATGAACTGAAGCGCGGGAGCGTCCTGCGCGTGCCGATCGCGCACGCCGAAGGAAACTATGTTTGCGACGATGCGACGTTGGCCGAACTGCAGCACGAAGATCGAATTATCTTTCGCTATTGTGACCTTGATGGTCGCGTTACCGACGAGGCCAATCCGAACGGCGCACGCGATAACATTGCCGGTATTTGCAATCGTGCGCGTAACGTTATGGGAATGATGCCGCATCCGGAGCGCGCGTCTGAAGACTTGCTCGGTTCCAGCGACGGCCGTGATGTTTTCCGATCACTGGCGGGAACGCTTGCCGCCGTGGCCTAAACGCTTTATGCACTCTGCTCGCCAAAACACGAAAGGACAATCGAGATGAAACTAAATTCAAGCTGGCTGGCCACCTCGATCCTGCTCTTTGCAATATTCGCCTGCAACCTAAGTAATAACAATAACAATAACCGAGCAACCGTTAATCGTCCGGCTAACGCCGAAATCTATGTCGATCAGATCCATATGGCGAGGGACGATAACGGTAAACCCGGCGATTCGACCACGAGCTTTGAGCCTTCCGACCGCACGGTCCACTGTGTGATTAATCTTAATAAGGCGAAGGAAGGAACCAAGATTAGATTCGTTTGGGTGGCCCAGGACGTTAGTGGGTATTCCCGGAACGATCAGATAAAAGAGATCGATTACACCACCCAACCTGACGAGAACTTTGTTCATGGCCACCTGACGTATAGCAAGGACTGGCCCAAGGGCGACTACAGAGTTGAGGTGTACATCAATGGAGCATTGGATAAGACCATCGATTACACCGTTGAATAAGTTGAATCGTCAGAGGCCGCAGTCAGGCTAACGCATGACCGAATTCAATCGAGGCACCTGGACTCGGCGATTGCCATCTAAAGCGGACTGATACAGAGATGAAACGCTATCTACCTTTTGTGATTATTGTCGTGGTCTTAATCGCGGCCCTGGGTGTGACCGTCATGCTGGTCAGTTCATCGCGCCAGCAAAACTCGAACATCGTCGATGCGGCATTGTCTGGCCCGCCCGGGGCGGTCCCACCCCACGTGCGCGGAAATGCGAATGCGAAGGTGACCGTCGAAGAATTCGGTGACTTTCAATGTCCCTCCTGTGGCGTCTTTTATCCGGAACTAAAAAAGACCGAAGAGGAATTCGGCGAGCGAATTCGCGTTGTATTTCGCGAATATCCTTTGCAACCACCGCACGCGCACGCTGTCCTGGCAGCGCAGGCAGCTGAAGCGGCGGGCTTACAAAACCACTTTTGGGAAATGCACGACAAGCTATATGAAACTCAAAGTGCATGGAGCGACGCGAAAGACGTGAAAGCGATGTTCATCGATTACGCCAAACAGCTTGGACTCGATGTAGATCGATTCACGCAGGATCTGGATGGCGATGAAGTAAGCAAGCGCATCACTCAGGACGGGATTCGCGGTCACGCCCTCGGAGTTACGGGCACGCCGACGATCTTCATAAACGGCAACCTGATCAAGTTTGAACAATACAACCAGGCTGGGCTTCGTGACCTCATCAACAAAGCTTTGAGCGGAGCGCCGCTGTCATGAGCGTTTCGCCGTCGAGCGCTGATCGGACAACCCGCGTAGTTTGGATTTACCTGATTGCCGCCTTAATCTCGCTCGTAGGCCTCGCTGACGCAATTTATCTCACGGTGGAACATCTCAGCGGCGAGAGCCTGCGCTGCACAATCATCTCTGGCTGCTCGGAAGTATTGAGCAGTCCTTACTCACACATTGGGTCCGTGCCCCTGGCGGCTCTGGGGGCTGCAGCCTACTTTGTCGTCTTCAGCCTGGCGACGCTGGCGGCATTTCGTTATGCATTCGCTGCGACAATCCTGAAAATTGTAGTGGCGATGATGTTTCTCACCACGCTGTGGCTGCTCTATCTGCAGGCGTTCGTCATTCGTCACTTCTGCCAATATTGTTTGCTGTCGGCTGCAGTTACCACGGCCCTGATGGTAACCCTGCTTTTCACTTCACGCTCTGTTCGATCTTAAAAAGCCCCGCCTTGCCGGGTCCGTTCCGCGCGCCAAAAACCGTTGACACATGGTTGGAGCAGTGCTTAACTACGCCCCGTTCAAAATGACCCTTTTGTTTTTCTTTTTGTCTTGGGAGGGTTCCCATGCGTCTCTTCACTCGAGTTTCTCTTGTGGTCGTCCTGGCAATTATCTTCTTCGCAAACCATCTTCTTAGCCGCAGCGAAGCACAACGTAAAACAGCAGGTTTGAGTACTTCGGCTATCTGCGGCGTAATCCGGACACTGGCGGCTATGATTTCTGGCTGAACGTTTTGAATGGACGCGAAGCAGGAAATTATCGCGGGATGGTGTGCGCCTTCTTAACATCGTCTGAATATCAGTTGAGATTCAACTCGGTCGTGACGCACAGCAATGCTGAGTGCGGTCATTAAGCACTAAGCGGCAGTGCCGCCGCACATGGCGGTGAGCCTTGGCTCACCGATAAAGATATTAAGGTTGGCGGCTGCGCCGGCGGATGTCGAGGCCTAGCCTCAACAAATCAAAATCGGGAAAGCACGGAAAGGCAAAGCCTTTCCGCAATGTGCTGCGGCCGCAGCCGCGCTGCTCAGATCTTTCTGCGAACTAGTTCTCCGCTTGCCACGTCTAACTTTTGGCTGTTAATCTTTGTCTTCAACAAACCTCGAATAAAAGCCTGAAAGGAGTTTCCATTCATGAAGAAGCAATACGCGATTTCACTATTCGTCGCTTCGCTGCTGATTGTTGCCCTAGCGGCGATCGCCGGGAGCGGACGCAACGGAAAGGATTTACCGGCGCCGCCAGCGATTGGCGCGACCATCGACGATTTCAAACTGCCCGATGTTGATGGCGGTACGCATTCCTTGAATTCGCTCAAGGGTAAGAATGGCGCGGTTTTGATCTTCATTGCCACGCGTTGCCCGATTTCAAATGGCTACAACGAGCGCATGGAAAAATTGGCGCAGGATTACAAAGCCCGCGGAATCAACGTGATTGGCATCAACTCGAATTCGACCGAGCCCGTTTCGGAGGTTAAGTTTCACGCCGCTGAAAAGGGTTTGACCTTTACGATCCTGAAGGACGACGGAAATAAAATTGCGGATCGGCTCGGCGCGAGCCATACGCCGGAAGCTTACGTGATTAACGCGAGCAACAAGCTCGTCTATCATGGCCGCATCGACGACCAGTTGAAGGTGGAGAGGGTGACCGCAAACGATCTGCGTAATGCTTTGGATGAAATGCTGGCCGGAAAGACTGTCAGCAAGACCAGCGCGGATGCGTTCGGTTGCAGCATTAAGCGGGTGTCATAGTTGGCGCGTCAAGAATCGAATGGTTAGACATTTAGCAATCTTAGTCGTTGGCTTGGCCGCGTTTCTCGGATCAGTTTTTGCGGTGCTGGCTCAATCATCCACGGAATCTGGTGAACGCGTCTTTTCGCTCGATGATAAAGGGTTCATTTCGAGGCGAAGTCAACCACCGGATCAAAAACCGGCTTGGCGGCGCGACTCATGGTGTGGCAACGACACCAACCCTGCTACATTTCATTATCGTGAACCCCAGGTGATTCCTACGTGGCGGTCTGGTTTTGTCAGGTCTGACACTGATGTCCGCCAGATCGATCTCGAAGGTCTGAAAAAACTCCTCCAACGCGATCCGAAAGACACGCGGCCTTTGCTCATTAATTTCTGGGCCACGTGGTGTGATGGATGCCGGGAAGAGTTTCCGGATCTGGTGAAGATCGATAACGATTATCGCGATAAAGGCCTGAACTTTGTCGCCGTTTCGCTCGATGAAGCAGAAGATGTAAAGACGAAAGTCGAGCCGTTTCTTAAAGACATGAAAGCCAGAATGCCGGTTGTCCTGCTCAATCTGAACGGCGGTGATACTGAGGTAGCTATACATGTTGTCGATCCAACCTGGACCGGCGACATGCCGGCCACGTTTCTATATGACAAAGACGGGAAGGTTGTTTTCAAACACTTTGGGAAAATCAAGCCCGACGAATTGCGCGCCGCGATCGATAAAGCAGTAGGCAGTAAGCAGTAGGCAGTAAGCAGCAAACGCTTCTCTGCCTTCTGCGTTGCGGCCTTCTGCCTACTGTTTATGGAATCAATCACTCCCGAAATCATCGCCGCCCACAATCTCACTCCTGAAGAATTCGCGCACATAAAAGAGCTGCTCGGGCGCGAGCCGAACCTCGTCGAACTCGGAGTATTTTCAGTGATGTGGTCCGAGCACTGTTCTTACAAGTCTTCTCGCATCCATTTGAAGCGTTTGCCAACCAAAGGCGAGCGCGTCATCGTGCCGCCGGGTGAAAACGCCGGAGTCGTGGACATTGGCGATGGCTGGTGCGCCGCCTTCAAGATCGAATCCCATAATCATCCGTCGTTTATCGAACCGTTTCAGGGCGCCGCCACGGGGGTGGGTGGGATTCTGCGCGACATCTTTACGATGGGCGCGCGGCCGGTCGCCGCATTGAATAGTCTGCGATTTGGATCGATCGATCATCCGCAGAACGGGCGCCGTAATCGATCTTTGCTCGCCGGGGTCGTCGCCGGCATTGCTCACTACGGTAACGCTTTTGGCGTTCCGACGGTTGGTGGTGAAGTGGCGTTCGACGATGCTTACGCCCTGAATCCACTAGTCAACGCATTCGCGCTCGGGCTGGTGCGCAGAGATCAAATCTTCTTTGGTAAAGCGACCGGTGTGGGTAATCCGGTTTTGTACGTCGGTGCCAAGACTGGGCGCGACGGCATTCATGGCGCCACGATGGCCTCAGCCGAATTTGACGAAGCCGCGCTCGAGAAGCGGCCGACCGTCCAGGTTGGCGATCCGTTTCTGGAAAAACTTCTCCTGGAAGCCTGCCTCGAGGCGATGCGCAGCGGCGCGATTGCAGGCATCCAGGATATGGGCGCGGCCGGGTTGACGTGTTCCACCTGCGAGATGGCGGCGCGCGCGGAAACGGGAATCGAAATCGATTTGTCTTTGGTGCCGCAGCGCGAGACCAGCATGACCGCGTACGAGATGCTTTTGTCCGAATCGCAGGAGCGGATGCTGATCGTCGCCCACAAAGGTCGTGAGCGCGAAGTCGCTGACATCTTTCGCAAATGGGATCTGGATGCGGTCGTCATCGGACACGTGCGCGACGACGAGCGCATGCGCGTGACGCATAACGGCGAAGTTGTTTGCGACGTTCCGGTTAAGGCTCTGACTGATGAAGCGCCGATTTATGAAAGGCCCGCAAGGCGGGCCGTCAGTGGTCAGTCGTCAGTCGATAGTGATGTCTCGTCAGCCAGTGATTCGCCGCGAAGCCAAAACAACGAACAACTGACGACTGACAACACACGAGACTACAACGCCGCCCTTTTGAACCTGTTGTCTTCCCCAAACCTCGCTTCCAAAGAATGGATCTATCGCCAATACGATCACATGGTGCGCACCAACACAGTCGTGCTGCCGGGCGCGGACGCCGCCGTGGTGCGAATCAAGGAAACACGCCGCGCGCTGGCGATCGCCCTTGACGGCAATGGCCGTTACTGCGCCGCGAATCCTCGCGAAGGTGCCAAACTGGTGGTTGCCGAAGCCGCTCGTAATGTCGTCTGTGTCGGCGCCCAGCCCGTCGCCGTTACTAACTGTTTGAATTTCGCTTCGCCTGAACGCCCGGAAGTGATGTGGTCCTTTTCGGAAGTCGTTGATGGCATCGCCGAAGCATGCAGAGCATTCAACACTCCCGTCGTCTCGGGTAACGTTTCTTTTTACAACGAGACGGAAGGACGCGGCGTCCTGCCGACGCCGGTCATTGGCATGGTGGGTTTGATCGACGATGTAAAGCGCGTGATTCAGCCGGGCTTCAAGAACGCCGGCGACTTCATCGCGTTGCTCGGCACAACTCGAGACGATTTCTCGCTCAGCGAGTACGCCGCGGTAATCGAGGGGCGGAGCGCCGAAGAGCCGATTAGCCAGGCTCGCGTGCCTTTGCTGGATCTTAAAACCGAACTTGCCGTCCAAACAGCTTGCTTGCGTGCGGCGGAAGCGGGATTCCTGCGCTCGGCCCACGACTGTTCGGATGGAGGCCTGGCCGTCGCTTTGGCCGAATGTTGTTTTTCGTCGCTCAACGGGCCCCCGTTTGGCGCGGACATCGACGTGACCGGCGAATACGATATCGCCACCCGATTATTCAGTGAAACGCCATCGCGCATCATTGTGAGCTTTGATGAATCGTCGCTCGGCGACATTGAAGAAATTGTGGCCGCGGCCAGTTGCCCGATGACGTTTCTCGGCACGGTTGGTTCGGATCGCCTGCGAATTGAAAGCGACGGTGAGGAAGTTATTCAGTTGGATGTCGCGGAAATGGAAAATGCCTGGCGATCCTCGCTGAAAGAAAAGCTACAGGCAGAAGCAATGGCTGCCGGAGCTGAGTGATATCAATTCAGCGCAAACTACTTGCGCCATTCAATCGGAAAGTACGATCCCGCTTTTTCCGGAGTAATCGTGATGCCGACCAAAGACACGGCGTAGGCGAGAACCGGATCGCGACCTGCCGCTAGATCTGCTGCCGACGGGAATTTAATCTCGTCAGGCGTGACCCCGACATGTTCGAGACTTTTTCCATCAGTCATGATGAGGTCCGCTTCAGTAATACTGGCCCCATAAAACGCCACGGTGTCGGTTCCTATTTGATGATCGAAATGTCTCGCTCTCATGACCGCGCCCGAAGAGCGATCGCCGATGACGACGCCGCGCTTCTCCAATTGAATGACCCGGGCCAGCAGTTCGGCCGCCGAGCCCGATGAGCTGTCAATCAGGACCACCAGTTTTCCGCTGAACGCGTTTTCACCTCTCGATTTCGCGATTACCGGCTTTGCATCCTTACGCGCTTTAAGATCCCCGACTTTGACATCATGATCCAGGAGATTGCCCAATAAGCGTAAGAGAGTTTCCTCGGCGCCCCCGCCGTTACCCCGCAGATCAAGAATCAGCGCTTTGCGCTTCTTGAACTTGCTTGCCATGTCATCGACACGATCTTTTGCCAAATCAAATTCCGGCAGCTTCCAAATAAACAGATCGTTACCCAACTCAAGATAACGATGGCGATGCAGATGGCTTTCGTTCTCTTCTTCGCGGATCAAGGCAAAGATATCGCTTCCATCACCCTCACCGGATACATCCAGCACTCGCTTGCCTTGCTCAACCCTGGCCATTACATCAAGTTGTTGTTGTTTTCCGTCGGGCTTAGTGATTAGCAACCGCACGCCGGGGCGAGGCCGCAAGGCGCGGTAAAGATATTCGAATATCCACATGTTCTCGCGCGTGGGGGCGGTTCCATCTATCGAAGTAACTTCATCGCCTGGACTGACGCCCTTGACGTCAGCGTCACTGTGAGGCTTTACGGAAACGACATAGCACTTTTCGCCAATCATCTGTGCCTGCCAGCCGTATTCGGTCCTGCTCGCACGGCCAGGCGGAAGGAAAAATGTATGCGAATCGTTTAAGTCCAGTAGTACCTTGGCTATGATGCCAAACAATTGACCGAGCGACGTTGCTTGTTTCAGATTGTCATCGGCGGCTTTGAACCGGGCGTCTACATCCATGCCGTGATAATTAACGTCATAGTAGTTTTTTCGCAGATCACCCTTGATGACGCTCAGCATGTCGCGCGCTCTTGCTATGTCGAATTTACTCGGCGGCTGTTGAGACTGAAGAGGTTCGATTGCGACAAGCAACAGAATCAATAAGCAGCCGATCCTCAGACCGGGAGCAGACGCGAAACCAAACGGTTTATGTCTCTCTTTCATTGCCATTCTCCCACAGAGTTATAACTATGATTTTTTCTTGGCCAGAGAACTACGGACGAAAAACCACATCGAGGAAGCAGGGCGAATTTTAGCGAACCGCGTTCTGATTGGCAACAGTTAAAAGGACTGGAGACAATCTGAGCCCACGTCCCTGTTCGAGGCGGTGGCTTATGTTATAATTTGGGCAACTTTTGGCCTGTTTTCGAATTCATTAGCGATTTAAGACTAACTTGGAAGCGACGAGAAGTTACCGCCGGGAGGACAAATAAATGGCTACGGAAATGAAACGCTCGAACCAAACGATCAACAGAATCGAGGAACTCCTCGGCGACCAGGCACGGACACTTCTTGATCACAAGTCAACGACAATTCCCAGAGAGCAAATTTATTTGCCCGGTCCCGATTTCATTGATCGCGTTGTAGCCCAATCTGATCGTTCGCCTGCGGTGCTCAGATCCTTACAGTCGCTGATTTCTCATGGAAGACTCGCCGGCACAGGTTACGTTTCGATCCTGCCGGTGGATCAGGGCATTGAACATTCGGCTGGCGCATCGTTCGCTCCCAATCCGGAATATTTCGATCCGGAAAAAATTGTGCAGCTGGCAATCGAAGGCGGTTGCAACGGCGTTGCATCGACATTTGGCGTGCTTGGATCGGTCGCCCGAAAATATGCGCACAGGATTCCCTTCATCGTTAAGATAAATCACAACGAACTGCTGACGCTGCCTAATAAATTCGATCAGGTTTTGTTCGGTACCGTGAAAGAGGCTCATAACCTGGGCGCAGTCGCGATTGGGGCAACCATCTATTTCGGATCGGACGAATCAACACGACAGATCACGGAGATTGCCAACGCCTTCGCGCTCGCGCACGAGCTGGGAATGGCCTGCATCCTGTGGTGTTACCTGCGCAATTCGAAATTCAAAACTCCGGAAGGCGACATGCATTCGGCGGCGGATCTTACCGGCCAGGCAAATCATCTTGGGGTCACCATTCAGGCCGACATCGTCAAGCAGAAGCTGCCCGACCGCAACGGCGGCTATCCGGCAGTTGAAAAGGAACTCGGCAAGTCGTACGGCAAGACCAGCAAACTGGTATATGACAAACTAACCTCGGATAATCCAATTGATCTGGTGCGTTACCAGGTCGCGAACGGCTACATGGGTCGCATCGGCTTGATCAATTCCGGCGGCGAATCGAAAGGCGCCAGCGATCTGGCAGACGCCGTCCGCACAGCGGTGATTAACAAACGCGGCGGCGGTATGGGTTTGATCTCGGGACGAAAGGCATTTCAACGACCGATGAATGAAGGCGTGCAACTTCTCAACTCCATTCAGGATGTTTATTTGTCGGACAAAGTTACCGTGGCATAACGACTTAGCGTCGCCCGCAAACTTTTCCCCTCGGGCTTCTTTGCCATATGCCGAGACGAACATTATAATGCGCAAGCTTTGATTTCGTAGCGCGCAAGCGGCCCGTAACGCGAGCGAGCCAGCAACTTCCCCCAAGAATTAGCACGAATGACAACTCCAACACGTTGGGGCCGTCGGCCGAAACGCTTTGCTGAGCAGGAGCCGACTCGCCTGCGAGCAATCAAGTCGACGCTGAGTCAAATGGCTCGGGTCGCTCTGACCGAGCCGTTTATGCTGGTTATTGAACGGCAGGAGATCCAGCTTCGTCGCTTACCAAAGGAGCTCGACGGTTTTCGCATTGTTCATCTTTCAGATTTTCATTACGGCCCATTAACCAATTCGAAACACCTGGAGCGAGCTGTCGAAGCCGCCAATGATCTTCACCCCGACCTTGTCGCGCTGACTGGTGACTACATTTCGCACGACCGCGTCTATGCGGCCCCCTGCGCCGAGGTGGTCGGACGTTTGCGGGCCCGGCATGGCGTATATGCGGTCCTTGGAAATCACGATCATTGGACTGACGCCGCTCTGATCGCTGACCTGTTCCACGCGGAAGGGATCCGCGTGCTCATCAATGAAGGCATGCGCGTCGATTTACGCGGAGAGTCTTTCTGGCTCGCGGGTGTGAACGACACGATGGTTGGGCTCGAAGATCTGTCCTTGTCCCTTGCCGGCTCGCGCGAAGACGAAATGAAGCTGCTATTGGCTCATAATCCCATTATTTTGCGACGAGCTGCGCGTGCCCGGGTTGATCTGGTTCTCAGCGGACATACGCATGGAGGACAGGTAACCCTCCGAGCCGAAAAGAACCGTTCTGGGCGACCACGCCGCCGATTACTTCGGGGACTTGGGCGGCGAGGTCAGACACAAATCTATGTAACGCGCGGACTCGGCACAGTCGTCCTGCCGATTCGTTACGGATGCCCGCCTGAAATCTCGTTGTTGGAACTGCGGTCCGCGCTTTGACGTTAAGACTCCTGCGATTTCGATCGCGGCCTCTTTGAAATGCATGGCCGATGATCAATCGCAAATTGGCAATCGAAAATCTCAAATGTTCTGATGTCCTCTCGGATCATCACCCTGCCAAATGTCTTGACTATCATTCGGATGGTCCTGATTCCGGTTTTTGTCTCAATGCTTTTTTACCAAAGGTTTGTTTTGGCGCTGCTGATATTTGTGATCGCCGGAATCACCGACGGACTTGACGGCCTTTTTGCGCGCCGGTTTCGCCAACAATCCCAGCTCGGACGAATTTTGGATCCGATCGCCGACAAGCTGATGTTGGTGACTTCGTTCGTTGTGCTTTCAATGCGCGGCGTATTTCCTACGCCTCTGCCTCGCCATCTTCCCATTCCCTTTTGGGTCACCATAACCGTCCTGAGCCGCGACGTGTTCATACTGATCGGCGCCGCGGCGATAAATATCGTCACCGGATTTCGCAATTTCCGACCTTCCTTCCCTGGAAAGGTCAGCACTGCGGTGCAGATAGTTGCCGTTGCTGCTGTAATGCTGGCAGCGCGAGTAAGAATCGGAGCTGGTTATTACTTGCCGACTCTTTACACTGCGGTCTTCGCCCTGGCAATCTTCTCCGGAGTGCACTACGTTTTCTTTGTTTCTCGGCTGATGAATGACGAGCGACGTTAGAAGGTTTGTTTCGGAACCTGCCTCGCAAACAGCACCTTAATCGGCTTTTGAAAAGGCCTCTTCTAAAGTTGACAATGATACACTCAGGTATTATATTAAGCCTGTATTCAACCTGCCCTAAGCGTTAGCGAGGGTGGAATTAAGACAACTGGAGCAAGCGAGATATGAGCAAGATTATTGGAATCGATCTGGGAACAACTAACTCGGTCGTGGCCGTGATGGAGGGTGGCGAGCCGACCGTTATCACAAATTCAGAGGGTGGCCGGACCACTCCGTCGGTCGTCGCCTTCGCCAAGGACGGCAATCGGCTGGTTGGCCAGGTCGCCAAGAGACAGGCGGTGACGAATCCCGAAAATACCATCTATTCGATCAAGCGATTCATGGGACGCCGCTTCAACGAAGTAAGCGAAGAAATCAAACAGGTCCCGTACAAAGTTCAGGGGACGGGCAGTGGTGGCGACGTGCGCATCGTGGCCGGTGGTAAAGAGTGGAGTCCGCCGGAAATCTCGGCCATGATTCTGCAAAAAATGAAGCAATCGGCTGAGGATTACCTCGGCCAAAAGGTCGAAAAAGCAGTGATCACCGTCCCGGCTTACTTTAACGATTCGCAACGCCAGGCGACGAAAGATGCGGGAAAAATCGCCGGCCTCGAAGTTATGCGTATCGTGAACGAGCCAACCGCGGCAGCCCTCGCCTACGGTCTGGACAAGAAAAAGGATGAAACCATTGCCGTGTTCGACTTTGGCGGTGGGACCTTCGACATCTCGATCCTTGAAGTCGGCGAGGGCGTCGTCGAGGTCAAGTCCACTAATGGTGACACGCATCTCGGCGGCGACGATATCGACGAGCGATTGATTGAATGGATCATCGAAGAGTTCAGGAAAGATCAGGGCATCGATCTTTCAAAAGACAAGATGGCTTTGCAACGGCTGAAAGAGGCCGCTGAGAAGGCGAAAATCGAGTTGTCCTCCACGATGGAGACAGAAATCAATCTGCCATTTATCACCGCAGATCAATCAGGGCCCAAGCATCTGGTGATGAAACTGACCCGTGCGCGGTTTGAACAATTGGCGGATCCAATCTTCAAACGGTTAATGCCGCCGGTTGAACAGGCTTTGAAGGACGCGGCGATCGATTCGAAGAAGATTGACGAAGTTGTGCTGGTTGGCGGGTCGACCCGCATTCCGAAAGTTCAGGAATTGGTCAAAGGCTTTTTCGGCAAAGAACCGAACAAGAGCGTCAATCCCGATGAAGTAGTTGCCGTGGGCGCTGCAGTGCAGGCCGGCGTACTGGCGGGCGAGAAGACTGACATTCTGTTGCTCGACGTGACCCCGCTGAGCCTCGGCATTGAAACTCTGGGCGGTGTCTCAACAAAACTGATCGAGCGCAACACAACGATCCCAACGCGCAAGTCGGAAATTTTTTCCACCGCTTCGGACAATCAAACGTCAGTCGAAGTGCACGTGTTGCAGGGCGAGCGCCCTATGGCGGTGGATAATCGGACGCTCGGCAAGTTCCATCTGGTGGGAATTCCGCCGGCGCCGCGCGGGATGCCGCAAATCGAAGTCGCTTTTGACATCGATGCCAACGGCATAGTCAATGTGTCCGCCAAAGACATGGGCACAGGTCGCGAGCAGAAGATCACCATCACCTCGTCTTCCGGTCTCAGTAAAGACGAAATCGACAAGATGATGCGCGATGCTGAGTCTCACTCGGCAGACGATGCCAGGAAGCGCGAAGAAATCGAAGCGCGCAATCGTCTCGATGGTCTGATCTATCAAATGGAAAAGACCCTCAACGAAAATCGCGAGAAGGTGAGCGCTGTGGCCGGCGAGGTCGAATCGGCCATTGCCGATGCCAAGAAAGCCATCGAGGAAGGGAGCGTCGAGCGAATGAACGAGGCGTTCAATTCGCTGCAAACCACCTCGCACAAAATGGCAGAAGCCCTGTATCAACAGACCGGTTCGGCTCCGACCGAGGAAACGGCTGAGCAAGCGTCCGGCGCCGGGGCGTCGTCAACTGGCCAGGGCGGTGGTGAAGACAACGTCATCGATGCTGAATACGTCGATGTAGACGAGAACAAATAGATTTCCGATTTCCGATTTGCGATTGCCGATTGGTTGGGATGCTAAGTTGAGTGTGGTTTCTCGTGCTTAGTGAGTTGCGACCAATCGGCAATTGGCAATCGGCGATCGAAAATGTAACTGATGGCCAAAGAAGACTATTACAAAGTCCTCGGCATCAAGCGTGACGCCAAGCCGGAAGAGATCAAGAAGGCTTATCGGCGGTTGGCGCGCAAGTACCATCCTGATGTAAATCCCGGCGACAAGACGGCCGAAGAGCGCTTCAAACAAATGAGCGAAGCGTTCGATGTGCTTTCCGATCCCAAGAAGCGTAAGGTTTACGATCGCTTCGGCGAATACTCTGACAATCTTGCCAACGCCGCGGCCAGCGGCGCCGGTTCGCCATATACTCGCGGCGCACCGTTCGACTTTTCCGGATTCGATTGGAGCACCACCACGACACCCGGAACGGGCGGCGGCACAAGTTTCCGGGACATCTTCGCCGATCTTTTCGGCGGCAAGGCCGAGCGCGAGCCGCCGCGGCCGCAGCCGCAGCGAGGCGCGGACATTGAAATGCCGCTGGCGCTGACTTTTGAAGAAGCGATCACCGGGCTCACAACTAACATCACCGTGAATCGATCTGAGCAGTGCTCGCGCTGCAACGGCGCCGGCGATACGGGCGGACCATTGATGGTGTGCTCGACTTGCAAAGGCTCAGGGCAAGTCCAGAGAGCGGGTGGCCGTCTGCGATTCACCCAGGAGTGTCCTGATTGCGGCGGTACAGGAAAACGACGCGCGCCATGTTCGCTCTGTAAAGGCAAAGGCACGTTGACTAAAACCGAAAATGTGAAAGTGCGCATCCCTGCGGGAGTAGATACTGGGTCGCGCGTGCGCATTCCCGGCAAAGGCGAAGGCGGGCGTCTGGGCGCGCCGCCGGGTGACCTCTATATCATTACCAACGTGGGCCGCCACAAACATTTCACGCGTAAGGGCGATAACATCTATGTAACTGTTCCGCTCACCGTTCCGGAAGCCGCGCTGGGCGCTAAGATCGAAGTCCCAACCGTGACCGGGAAGGCGCAATTACGCATTCCGCCGGGCACCCAATCAGGACAGAAGTTCCGCTTGCGTCGCCGCGGCGCGCCTTCGTTGCGCGATCCGAACGCGCACGGAGATCAATTTGTAGAAGTGCAAGTGGTTTTGCCGAAAGTTATTTCGGAAGAGACAAAAGAGTTGCTACGAAAGTACGCTCAGATGAACGGCGAGAATCCGAGAGTGACGATGGGACTGGAATAGCATTGCCGATTTCCGATTTTCAATTGACGATTGGTCGGAATCACGCTGCCTGCGTAACAACTGGCAATCGGCAATTGGCAATCGGAAATGAATAAGCGGGCCAAAACCTTTACGATCAGCGCCGTGGCGGAACAGTTCGAAATCCATCCGCAGACGCTGAGGCTTTATGAGCGCGAAGGACTGCTGAAACCTTCGCGGTCCGAAGGTAACACGCGTCTTTACACGGACAGCGATCTCGAGCGGCTCGAAATCATCCTCTCACTAACACGAGACCTCGGCGTTAATCTCGCCGGCGTGGAAATCATCCTCAACATGCGCGAGAAAATGGACGCCATGCAGCGCGAGTTCGAACGCTTCTTCCAATATCTGCAAACACACGCCGAAGAGTTTTCTCACTTCACCGAACCGCCACCGCCCGAGGCGGGCGCGCTGGTACCGATAAATAGGATCACTCGCTCGGTTTCGGTCAAACGCCGGGCGGCCGGTGGGAGACAGAACCGCTAGAAATGAAGTCACAGCCCGGCATATCCGTTAGCTTCTTAGCCTTCGAAGACATAAGTGCAGACTTTTCTATGATCGGGATAATTGAGTGCGCCGAGTTGCGCCCCACGTAGCAAGCCATCCTAACTGCTTCACTCTCAATTCGAATATTCCAACTCTTAAGTCTCTGATTGACACGAGCTTTAGGATACTGAAGCGTGAGACCGTGAGATTCGACCTTCGAATCTCCTCCTGTTCGCTGCGTACTCCCATGCGCCTCTCTTTAAAAATTTTCGTTCTGCTACTGTCTATAAATGCCTTTGTGTGCGCTGCTTCGCGTACAGCAAATTGCCAGGACCTTGATAAAGTCACCATCAGCGGAAGGGTGACTGATCAAAATGGAGCAATCATTCCCGGAACGATGGTCACGACCAAGCTTTTGGCGACGAAAGTCATGCGCACCGCGGTTACCGACGGCGATGGTCGCTACACGATAATTCAACTTGAGCCGGGCACTTACGACATCAGGGCGTCGTTTGCGAACTTCGCCGCGGAAGAAAAGACCGGTGTCGTCACGATCGCCGGCCAGAATGTTCAGCTTGATTTCATCCTGAAGCCGGCAACGGTCACGACAAAGGCCGTCGTCGTCGTTACGACGGAGGCGCCTCAGGTTGATACGACGCGAACTGTCGTCGGTGGAACCATTACCAGGAAAGAAATCGAAGCGCTGCCGGTCAACACCCGGTCGCCGCTGGATCTGATTTTCACTTTGGGTGGCGTCAGCGAGGAACCTCTCACGACTCGCGACCTGGCCCTGGACCGCGCCAGCTCGCGCAGCACGCCGGAAGAAGCGGGGATCTTTTCGCTTTCCGGCGGTCCGGCCTACTCGAACAACATCACCATTGACGGACTGGACAATAATGACGACCGCGCGGCGCGCGAGCGCTTTACTCCGTCAATCGAAGCCGTCGAAGAAATTCAGATAATTCGAAACCAGTTCGCAGCTGAGTATGGCCGCGCTTCAGGCGGGCGCGTCAACCTGCGAACGCGCGGCGGATCGAATCGATTTCATGGACGCGCATATTATTTCTTCCGCGACGAATCGCTGGACGCCAATACGTGGAAGAACAATTCGCTCGGGGCCGGACGGCTGCCATTGCAGGAGCACGATCCCGGTTTCACTTTTAGCGGGCCACTGGTTGTTCCGAAAATTTATCGCGGACGCGATCGCACTTTCTTTTTCACTTCATACGAGTACGACACTTTTCTTGACTCGACTTTGATCGACGCGCTGATTCCGGTAGATCAGAATTCGCTATTTCCATTGCCGGCGCCGACGAACGTCTCCGCCCGGCGTGATGAGACCATTCCCTCAGGCTCGCCGGCCCTGAAAGCCATAAACGGGATCGCACCTTTTCGCAGCTTTGTTAACACGCCGCAACGCAACCATATTTTTACGGCGCGTGTTGATCACAAATTCAGCGACCTCCACAACGGAAGTTTTCTTCTTCAATTGGGCCGGCTTAACAACCTGCGCCAGTTTGGCGGAGGAAACCGGCTGGCTGAGGCCCTGATTGGCAAGACCCGAAACACCGATGCGATTGCGTACTCCGACAGTTATGTATTCTCCGCCAGGGCGGTCGCCGAAACTCGTTTTCAGTTCTCGCGTTTGAGGCCGGCGGTCGAAGCAATCGGAGGAACGACTAAGCCGGTGGTGCTGGTGAGTATCAGAGACTCGCTGAATTTAAATTCGGGTACGCTGACCGCCGGCACTTCGACGAGCGGCGCAACCGGCCGGCGCGAGACGCGTCTTCAAATTCAGGGGATCCTTTCGTACGTTCACGGCGCGCATTCAATGAAATTCGGCGCCGACGTCCAGCACGTCAAATCAACTTTTATTGACCTTGGCGACGCCCCGGGCACGTGGAGCTTCGACAGTGCGGGTGATTTTCTCGCGAGTATACCCAGCCGCTTTCGCCAGAATTTTCAGACTACTTCGACCCAGCGGAATACCTATCTCGGATTGTTCGCGCAGGACGAATGGCGGTTTCGGTCAAACTTGATGCTCAGTTATGGCTTGCGCTGGGAAGATGAAAGCATCCTGCGTGATCTTAACAACTTCGGGCCGCGCCTCGCTTTCGCTTACGATCCGTTCAAGTCCGGCAAGACCGTCATTCGCGGCGGCGCCGGAATGTTTTATAACCGCGCGCTGTTGCGCACCATCGATGATTTTACCCTCGGCGCGCAGCAGCTTTTCTTCGACACCGACTCGCTGACAGACGCGATTACTCACCGGGCCTTAAACGAAGCGCAGCGCCGAGCGTTCATCGCGGTGAATTTCCACTTTCCGCAAACGCTCACGGCTGATTCATCATTGGTGAGACAGCTTGGGGTGTTGAACTCAGGATTCTCGCGCCGCCTCGATCCTCATCTGCGCATCCCTGAAAGTTATCAGGCGAACGTTGGTTTGGAGCGACAAATCGGACACGACTTTGTCTTTGAGGCAAACTATAGCTGGAATCGCGGCATACATTTGTGGCGCGAATTCAACGTGAACGCCCCGCGCCTGCCGGCGGGTTTCAAGAACTTTACCGAGTATCTGGCGTCTCGCGACTTTGCCAATTTCCTAATCGTTCCCGGCGGGATACGGCCAATCTTAAACGGCTCGAATCCCGGTGACCTGGTGCGCTTTGTGCTCGGTTTCGCCGACCCGGCGCATTCGACAGATCCGAACGCGATCGGTCACGTGACTGAATCGGGCGTTGGCATTTCAGTTATTAATCTCAACAGTGTGTCGTCCAACAGTTCGTTGAACGCCGCGCTCGCCACTCTTAACAACCTGCGTCCCGATCCTTCAAGAACCGAAATTGAGCAACTGATTCCGGCCGGCAATAGTTTCTATCACGGACTGACTCTGGAACTGCGGCAGCGGTTTCACGGCGCAAAGAATGGCGCCGGTTTTTCTTTTCGCGCGGTGTACACGCTTTCACATCTGATCGATGACGGCATCGTTAATACCTCAGACGCGTTGATACCGGGGGATTTCCAACGCGAGCGCTCGCAAAGTCTCCTGGATCGCCGTCATCGCTTTGCGCTCTCTGGAACGTTCGATATACCACGGAGGTTGGGCCACCTGCGCTTCGCCCCGATTCTCCGGCTGGCTTCGGGCGCGCCCTTCAATATTGGTTTAGGCGGCGACGATCGCAACCTGGACGATATCAGCAATGACCGGCCCAGTTTTTCCGGCGACCTGAATACTTTGAGATGGCGAGAGCCGGGCCAACCGATCGACACATCGATTCTCAGCCAGTTCTCGTTACCGGCGATCGGCCAATCAGGAAACCTTCGGCGCAATGCCGGCACTGGTCCCGGCCAGTTCCTTCTCGATTTCAACCTATCGCGGAAATTCAGATTGAGTGAACGAGTGCGCCTGCGGCCAGTAATTGAATTCGACAACGTACTCAACAAGACCGTTTTCAGCTTTGGCAGCGAATTCATCGACTTCAGCGCTTTCTCGCCATTTGCTTCGTCCACTTCAAGGCAAAATTTTGTGGACAACTTCCTGGTGCCTTCGCGCACACTACGGCCGCGGCAGATACGCGTCGGCGTGCGGCTGGATTTTTAGAAACGCAAAGAATTGCTCGTAATTATTTTGCGCCCACCTGGTTGGCGGACGTCACAAGCTTTGTGCAAGTTCAGCTCGATCAGCCGAATAAAGACACCCCAAGGATCAAACAAACCATCAGAATCCTGATTACCATGATTGCACCTCCCTGTCCGGCTATTCGTTTATTTACGAGAGCTGTTGCAATCACGATGCCCGGGAATTCTCTCGCGAGGCGAACAATGCTCCTTCCAAAATTTCGATAGACAATGTAAGGAAAACGTAACGGCGGAAGGATTAGTGATCGCACGAACCCTGCTGTCGATCATTAGCAGGCCCGGCGGTGTGTCTTGTTTCTTTACATGAAAGTCTTGCAGCGCCGAGGCGAGCACTGAGTATTCAAAGTTGACAAGAGCCGGGGGCTAGCCCCCTTCCTGACCTGAGAGGTTAACGGAATTGACTCGTTGCCTCTCAATGAGATCACAGTCAAGAAGGGGCTCTCAAAAGTCGGAGGGTGCATAGAATGCACCCTCCTGACTGTTCCGCCGTCAATTACCAGCGGTAGTTAATCCCGCCGCGCAGAATGTGCGCATGCAGTTTGTCGCTATGGGTGAAAACATTTGAAGGGAAGGCGATCGGCGGCGTAAAAGCCGTAAGATTCGTACTCGTCGTCGTGACCCTGCCGAAATCTGCGTACAAGTACTCGCCTTTGACTGACCAGTGTTTGTTGCTTGGCAGTTGATATTCGACGCCGGCGCCGGCCGTCCACCCAGTCTTGCTTTGGTTTGTGCCGCCATTCTCATGAGCGGTCGCAAACGTATCCGTGAATACAGCCTGGTAATTCAGTTTCGTTACGGCGACGCCGCCGGTTCCGTATAACAACGCATGACCCGTCGTGTAACCAAACCGAGGCCGCGCCGTTAACAACCAACTCGTCTTAATTGATTGAGTCACCGTGAAAGCGGTTGGACTGCAGCAGGGATAAACAGCCGTCGTGCTCTGCGATTGGCGCAGGCGCATGACGCCGAAATCACCTTCGGCACCGTAGACCCAGTGGCCGGTTTGAGCATTGAAGCCAACCTCGCCGCCGCCGTTGAAACCGTTCGGCCGCAATTTCTGCCGGCCGGCGGTCGCAATTGCCGGAACACTGGTGGTGGCAAAATATCCAGTCGAACTAAAAACCGTGCTGGTGTCTGCCGTCGATCTGCCGAGCGTATCGCCCGCGTTGGCGCCGGCGTAAAAACCTCTCCAATCCGTTTGCGCCGAAACTCCCGTAGCCAGAATCAAAATGAAAGCACTTCCAAGTAAGAATTTCTTGTACATGAACAACGTCTCCTGTTGAAATTGGGTTTCGTAACTTCATGGGAAATAAAAGGAATAGAGCTCTGGAGGGGCAAGCACCGCCAGTTCGTCATACGATCTTTCAAAGAACTGCGGCTGGTTTGTTGCCAATGTAGATTGTGCGGTTGTCTCTGAGCTGTGCTGGCAGATTGACTGGTTTACTACGTCGCTGATGATAATTGCGTACTTTCCGTTCACATTAGGTGGCTACGTACTTCTTTTGCAATCACGATTCACATATTTATTCGTGGATGGTTTAGGATTATCCGAAAGGAGCAATCATGAAATACAGACTACTGGGCAGAACCGGGCTGAAGGTTTCCGAGCTTTGCCTGGGGACGATGACCTTTGGCGAAAAATTCTTCAACATCGGCGTGGTCGATCAAACCGGCGCCAATGCAATGGTCGCGCGCTCTCTTGAAGCGGGAATCAATTTTTTTGACACGGCGGATGTTTATTCATACGGAGAATCAGAAACGATTACGGGAAAGGCCCTGAAAGATTCAGGAGTCGCGCGTGACAAAGTGATCATCGCGACGAAGGTGCGCGGCGCGATGAGCGAAGCATCGACGGCGGGCACTGGCGACGTGAACAATGTCGGCCTCTCGCGACAGCACATCTTCGCTTCGATTGAGCAAAGCCTGCGCCGGCTGGATACTGATTACGTTGATCTTTATCAAGTCCACGGCTGGGACTTGCTTACGCCGGTGGAAGAGACGCTGCGCGTGCTCGATGACGTCGTGAGCCAGGGCAAAGTCCGTTACCTCGGTTGTTCAAATTGGTCAGCGCGTCACCTGATGAAGGCGCTGGTGCTGTCACGGGAGAAGGACTGGTCGGGATTTGTGTCGCTGCAGGCTTATTACTCCTTAGCCGGACGCGATCTCGAACATGAGCTCTTGCCGCTTTGTCGTGAAGAAGGTCTCGGCCTGCTGCCCTGGTCGCCATTGTCCGGCGGTTTTCTGTCCGGCAAATACCGGCGCAAAAATCCTAATCCGGACGGCGCGCGGAGAACCGGTTTCGATTTTCCCCCGATTGACGAAGAACGAGGTTTCGACGCCGTCGATGCCCTCGAGGTGATTGCGAAAAAGAAAGGCGCCAGCATCGCGCAGGTTGCTCTCGCCTGGTTGCTGGCGCAGCAGGGTGTTACTTCGATCATCATCGGCGCCAACAAGATGTCGCAGCTGGAAGACAATTTGAAATCGGCAAACCTCGAGTTGACGGCGGAAGAAGTCGAACAACTCTCGCGTACGACGGCCCGGCGGGCGATTTATCCGCAATGGATGATCGAAAGACAGAACGCCGGCCGCATTACTCCAGTCGATCCGCGGCGGGAGGTGGCCGCCGGGAAGCGATGAGCGAGGCCGGGGCTGGGGGGTCGATTGCCATAGTCGGCGCCGGCATAGCAGGTCTGGCAGCGGCGCGGGATCTCGCCGCCGCCGGACGTCCCGTTACCTTATTGGAAGCTCGCGATCGCGTCGGCGGCCGTATTTTTACTCACCGGGATTCTAATTCACCAATCCCAATCGAACTCGGCGCTGAGTTTGTGCACGGCGAATCACCGGAACTCTGGCAGATTGCAGACAAACTGCCGGCGAAGCCTTACGAAGTGGCGGAGCGTCACTGGTATTTCGAAAACGGCAAGCTCAGCACGACAAGCGACTTCTGGGAAAAAATCGAAAGCCTGATGCTGCGGATGAAATCCGCGAAAAGTGATCAATCTTTCAAAGATTTCCTGGACTCTCAGCCTGATGATCAAGAGACGCAACGCGCAAAAGCAATGGCCATCAGGTATGTCGAGGGATTTGAGGCGGCCAACATTGAACGGATTGGCATCCAGGGGCTGACCAAGGAAAATGAAGCCTCAGCCGGCGCAATCATTCACTTCAATGCGATCGTCAAAGAAATAAACTGGGCGAACGGTGACCTCAAACTTATCTGCGAACGTCCCGGCGGCGTTTACGATGGGAGCGCTAAGAACCCGGCCGCGTCAGCTGAACCATTAAGGTTCACCGCGCCTGCCGTATTGATAACCTTACCGCTCGGCGTCCTTCAGACGGCTCCCGAAAAAGCAGGGGCTGTACGCTTCACACCTGAACTGCCGGCGGCGAAGCAGGCGGCAATCGACGTTCTGGCCATGGGTAACGTCGTCAAGATTGTGATGTGCTTTCGCGAGCGCTTTTGGGAAGAAGTGAAGCTTTCGGACCAGGAAAACAAGACGGCGAACTTTGCCGATTTCGCCTTCATGCATTGTCCTGATGCTCCGTTTCCGACCTGGTGGACCCAATTACCG
>WNGF01000599.1_pt1 | contig 57132 bp, 56 predicted proteins | sample 5400641 | NCBI WGS metagenome assembly WNGF01 (sample SAMN13153371, study PRJNA577476) | soil metagenome | isolation source: 80 cm soil or saprolite under grassland replicate 2 | place: USA:California | collected 2016-06-15
CCCCGGGCCCCGCCGCCACCCGCGCGGGCACCCACCCGGCCTCCACGCCGGCGAACGCCTCGGGCGGGACGGCCACCTCGCGCGGCTCGCTCCGGGCCTCCATTCGGTACAGCGGCCGATCGGGGTCGGCGGTGGCCAACAGGATCGTCCGGCCCTCCGAGGCCAGGTCGACCACGGCGACGGGGAGCCGGACCGTCCACAGCAGCCTGCCGTCACCGAGGTCGAGCACCAGCACCGAGCCCGTGGTCCCGTCGAGCAGGAACAGGTGCTCGTCCGCGTCGACGGCCAGCGCGGTCGGCGCGAACGACGGCGCGGCCGGCGACCCCGCCGGCGAGAAGTCGCCGAGCGGGGTCGCGGGTTCCGCGGCGAACAGGTCGACCGGGGGGCGTTCGTCGCGGTGCCCGGACAGCGGGTCGGTCGGGCGCCATACGATCCGCTGGACCTGTCCGGTCGACGGGTCGCTCCGGTACAGGCACCCACCGGGATCGAACGCCAACCAGGCGGGGATCGTCCCCGCCGACGGCGTTCCCGCCGCCGCGGCGCCCGGGGTCCGGGCGAGGGAGACCACGTCGGCGTCGAGCGCGGTGTCGACGTGGGCGCAGCGCAGCCACTGGTCGGCCGTCCCGACCGCGGCGAACGTCTTGTCATCCGGCCGGGGGGGCGCGGGCGCGAGCATCAGCACTCCTCCTTCGGGACCGGGATCGGGACGAGCGTCGGCGCCGGCGGCGGGGGCACGTCGGTCCCGGCCGGCGTCGGCGGCCCGGCCACGACGCTCAGCTCCGCGAGCTCGACGACCTCCCACCCGTCGAGCTCGACCGTCCCCTGCCGCCAGGTCCCGTCGGCGGCGAGCCCGGCCACCTCGAGCCCCTCCAGGAAGTCGACGCCCTCGACCTGCAGGACGGCCGCCTCGAGCTCAGGTCCGTACACGCGGTGGCCGAGCGGCCACCCCTGGCCCTCGGGGCCGTACGGCGGGAGCGGGGCGAGGTACTGGCGGACCACGAGTTCGACCCACCGGCGGACCGCGGCCGCGCTGTACCCGGGCTTGACCGCGATCCCCACCGACACGGCCACCTTCCGGTACACGGGCGGGATCACGTAGAGCTCGGTGGTCACGAGGCGCCGCGCGTCGAGCTGCCGGCACACCGCGCGGAGCAGGCCGGCGTCGGGGACCGGGGCGTTCGGGTGCTTCGGGTCCTCGGTGGGCCACACGACGACGGACACGACGCCGGCCGCCTCCCACTGGCGCGTCGGCGGGTGGAACCGGGGGAGGCACTCGGCCCGCCCGACGGCGGTGATCGCGGCCAGCTCCCGGAAGTCGCTGCTCGTCACGGCCCGGTCGTGGCGGGCCAGCTCCCCGGGGATGCGCTCGAGCGCCGCGGTGATGCTCTCGGCCTCCTCCCCACCCGTCGTCGGGAGCGGGTTCGCGACCGTGACGTCCACACCCGCGTCGACGGTCGAGATGGCCTTCGCGGCGACGTTCCCCCGCCGGCCTCCGCCGTACAGGTAGCCGCCGCCGGTCGCCCCGCGAACGCGGATCCGGCGGTCCATCGGAAACGCCCGGCCCCGGACCGTGTTGCCGCCGGTCACCCGGCCGGCCACGGCGTCGAGCACGAAGTGGAGGTCGGTGCGCAGGCTCGCGGCGAAGCCGTCGACGCGCTGCCACCGGTCCCACCGCCCGTCGTTCTCGACCTCCAGGACGACGCTGTCGGCCACGACGGACGTCTGCGCGAGCTGGAGCTCCTGGTTCGGCATTCCGGTCCCGACTCCGAGGAACTCCGGCACCGCCTGCGCTACCTGGTCGACGGAGGCGGCGTTCACGCCCACCCACCGCAGTCGCCCGACGTCGGGCACGCCCTCGCGGGGGAACGCCCGGAGCCAGAACAGCACCGGGCGGTCGTCCTCGATCGGCGGCGGCAACGACCCGGTGCCCGCGCGGTCCGGTTCGGAGAACTCGAACACGCCGACCCCCTCCAGCCGGTCGGGGAGGCGGAGCGAGATGACGCCGTCGCGCGTCATCCCGTCGGTGGTGTCGCCCACGACGGCGACGTCCCGGTACTCGGGCTCGCCGTCGTCGCCCGGCACCACCGTGGACACCTTCCAGAAGACCAGCGGGGGCTCGGCCCGGTCGTTCTCCGACGTGGTGCCGTCCTTCCCGAGCTGGGGGGCGAGCCCGCACTCCATCAGCTGGCGCTCGAGCGACGCGGTCGCGACGCGGGCCCGCTCGGGGGGCGCGTCGAGCCCGTCGCACGGGTCGACGTCGTCGATGCCCGGGAACTCTGCGTCGACGCCGACGCCGATCGTGAGGGCGTTCGTGTCGAGCGGGCCGCCGGGCTTCAGCAGCTCCGTGGGATCCGCGCCGGTCGAGAACACGGCGACCCACAGCGAACGATCGACGGCGAGCGACACGTCGAGCGGCTGGAAGTCCGGCGCCGTGGGGTCGGGCGCGAGCACGTCGGTCTCGTAGAACTGGGGCTCCTCCCCCTCCGCGAGCCCGTCGCGGGCGTCCAGCGCCCGTTCGACGCTCTGCACGAGCTCTGGGTCCGTCGGCGGGTCGGTCGCGGTCTTCACGGCCACCCGAACGTCGAGCGGCATCACGGCCACGTCCCACTGCACGCGGAACGGCACCTTCCCCGCCCGGACGGAGGCTCCCTGTTCCACCGTCGCGGCCGAGGCCGACGTCGGGGCCCTGGTCGTGAACGCCACCAGGCCGGACGCGCTCCTCGCGGGCCGGGGCGGTACCTGGAGCAGCCGGACCAGCCACATCTTGGTGGCGTCCGGGATCTGGTTGAAGCGGTACAGGAGGTTCTCGCCGAGGAACGCGAACAGCTCGAGCAGGGTGATGCCGGGGTCGCTCGCCCCGAGGTCGGTCCACTCGGGCGTGTAGACCGGGATCCGGTTGCGGAGCTCGGCGACGATGTCGTCGAACGATCGGTCGTCGAGCCGGGGGACCGGGACCGCCACGGTCAGCTCCCCGCTCCCGTGACGGCGCCACCGAGGACGACCGGAACCTGCAGCACCGCCGGGGTCCGGTCGCGCACGTGCTCGTACGAGATGGTCACGACGATCTCGGACGGGTCCTGGGTCGTCGCCACGTCGACCTGACGGAGGTCGATGCGCGGCTCCCACGCCCGGAGGGCGGCCTCGACGTCGCGGCCGACGCCGGCGCGGGTCGAGGGGGTGTTCGGCTCCATCAGGTACCGGCGAAGGCCGCAGCCGAACGTCGGCCGCATGACCCGCTCGCCCGGCTCCGTCTCGAGGATCAGCCGGATCGACTGGCGGACGAGCGCGGGGCCGTCCAGGAACGACATCGGCCCACGCTCGGGCGGTGGCATCGGCGGAAAGGTCCAACCGGTGAGGAGCCGGTCGCCGTTCATCCCGCGACCACCTCGTCGCGACGGACCCGGAGTGCGAACACCCGGTCCGGCGGCCCCCCGGCGCCGCTCGCGGCGGCCGCCTGGATGATCCCGCGCTGCGCGCGCAGCCGCTCGGCCGGCCCCAGCGAGGACCGGAGCGCGGCCGCCGCCGTCTGCCCGCCCGCCTTCATCCCGCCCGCGGCGGCGTTCACGGCCGCGTCGAGCTTCGAGCCCCACGTCGCGTCGAACGAGGCCGCGGCCGAGGCGTCGATCTGGAGGTCGGGCGGCAGCGCGTCGAGCGCGGCGGCGAAGCCCGCGTCGATGCTGATCTCCGGCGGGATGCAGAAGCGCAGCGACAGCAGGAACCACAGCTGGAACAGGAAGATCACGATCGGCATGAACAGCTTGAAGACGAACGTCGCCACGATCGTGATGAGCGGGATGGCGAACGTGCAGATCTCCGGGCCGCCGGTGCCGCCGTTCGACCCCTTCCCGGCGGTCGTGTCGACGTCGAACATCAGGTTCGAGTTCGCCGGTGCCTTCATGCGGACGCCGCCGGTCCGCCCGGGCCCGAGCCGGTTCGCATCCGCCTGCAGGGCCTTGATGTCGGGGAGCTGAACCGTCACGGGACGGTTCGCGGTTCCCTGGAGGTCGAAGTGGGATGCGAGCTGGTAGGGCTCGGTCGGCTCGCTCCACACGATCGGGCAGGTGCACTGGGGGCCGGTCCGGGGACAGACCGCCCGGTGCCGGCGCACGAAGCACCGGATCTCGTACACGTGGGTGTCGTCGAACCGCGGCCTCCCGGTGAACGTGAGGTCGGCGGACCCGGTGGGAACCACGCCGAACCAGGCCGCGCGGCCCACCCCGGCGAGCGGCGACGGCCCGCCGGTGGCCGGCGGACAGGCCGGCATCGGCCCTACGCTCCCGTCCGGGTGCAGGCCGCTTGGGATCCATCCCTTGAGGGCACGCTTGACCCCGGCGTCCCGCGCCCAGGTCCGGACGCGGCCGGCCGCGTCGTCGGCGACCCGGCCGAGCGCGGACCGGCGGGCGTCGAGCTTCGCGAGGCGCACCGAAGGAACGCCCACCCTCTTGGCCGAGTCGAGCTGCCGGTCGGCGTCCAGCATCCGGGCCCTCGACACCGTGGAGCGCCGGAGCAGGTCGACGGCGGCCGCCCGGTCGCCGTCGTCGAGGTCGTACGTCCGCCGCCGCACCACGAAGCCGGCCTCGCACACCTCGGCGCGTTCGCCCACGACGGGGAACCCCGCCCCCAGGCAGTGCAGGGAGCACACCACCAGGTAGTTGCGGTGGTGTGTCGGCAGGTAGAGCTTGCGGAGCTCGGTGGTGGTACTCGTGGGCCGCGACCACCGAGACCGCGTCCGGGTGACGACCGCGACCCGGTCGGCCGCGTCGAGCAGCTGGAGCCGGAGCTGCGGGTCGCGGAGGAACGTGTTCACGAGGTCCGGGGTGTCGTACTTCTGCAGGACCGGCCGGGTGAACCGGCCCCGGGACCCCCCGGCTCCCGGGTCGTCGCGCCTCGGCCAGTGCCACCACGGGGCGACCAGACGCCAGTCGTGCCCGACCAGGGTCTCGACGGCGCTCACCAGACGTTCCCCGCGCCGGGCGTGTAGCTCGGCGACACGACGCCGTTCGAGGCGTTCAGGGTGGTGCACGAGATGATCCCGTCGAACACCGCGGTCGCCGCGTGCACGTTGAGCGCGGATGCGGTGATCTCGACGGTGGCGTTGGCCTTGATCTCGACCTGGCCCGCCGCGTTCAGGGTGACCGTCGGCCCGTTCATGTGGGTGAGCTCGATCTTCTGCGTCCCCTCGTCGAGCACCAGCAGGTGACCCTGCTTCGTCTTGATCGTGAGTTTGGGGCCGGAGGGTCCGTCGTCGAACTCGAGGAGCGTCTCGGACCGGGACTTGATGACGCGCTTGTCGTTCGGCTTGGTCGGGGTGACCGGCACCATCTCCTTGCCGTTCCAGCAGGAGCCGACGATGTACGGACGGCGGACGTCCCCTGCCTCGAAGGCCACGACGACCTGGGTGTCGACCGCCGGGAACGCGACGAACCCCTGGTCGTCGTCCGCGTACGGCGTGAGCAGCGTCGCCCACGCCCGCACCTGGTCCCCCGCCGATCCGAGCCACGGGAACCGGACCTCGACGCGGCCGAGCCGGTCGGGGTCGACGATGTCGGTGACGATCGCGGGGTACACGCCGAAGAACCGCCCGGCGTCGCCGGCCTCGCGCGCGCCGGTCACGTCCCCGCCCCGATCGTCGGGCGCTCGGCCAGGAAGTGCGTGCGGTGGCCGCGCGTCAGGTCGTAGGTGTGGTGGACCCGGGTGACGTAGTAGCCGTTGCCCTCGAACGGCTTCCCGACCCGACCGAGCTTCAGCCGGCTGCCGACGACCATCTCGGGCGAGCCGTCCGTCGTCCCCTCGATCGTGACGAAGCCCCGGGCCCGGCGGAGCATCTCCGCCTCCGCGAACGCGCGCGCGTCGGCGTCCACGAACGGGACGAGCCGGGTCTCCTGGCCGGCCATCGCGCCGAACGCCTTCTGCAGGACATCGGGCCCGGTTCGGCCGCCGTTCGCCTCCGCGGACACCACCGAGGACGCGCCCTCGACGTCGACCCGGTCCCGGCTCTTCGCGTCATAGCCCGACACGTTGATCCCGGTGCACTGGTGCGCGAGGTCGGCCCGCACCGACGCGGCGAGCAGGTTGCTGCCCTGCGTCAGGGTCAGCGTCGTGCCCTGCCGCTGGTCGCGGGTGGCGAAGTGGAGCGTCCCGTCGGCCGCCCAGAGCTCGGCGCTCACCCGCGAGGCCCGCTCCCGGAGGAACGCCAGGTCGCTCTGGTTCAGCTGCTGAACGACGTCGTACGTCGGGCCGTTCGCCGCGATCTCCGGACGCAGGCCGTGCTTCCCGGCGATCGACTGCGCGACGTCGCCGTCGGTGACGTTGCGGTAGGTGGAGGACCGCTGCGTCATCCGGAGCAGCATCAGCTCGTCCTCCGCGAGGGCCGTGACGTGGGGGACGTCCCCCTCCTCGAACGAGACCTCGAGCGCGGACACCTTCCCTGTGAACACGACCTTCTCGTTGCCGGGCGGGCCCATGGACACCTCGACCTTCTTGCCGAAGTCGAGGACGGTGCCGTCGAGGTACTCCGCCACGTCCGTGGTCGGCGTCGACCTGGCGGCGCTCGCCACGAGGTGGAGCGTGAGCGTCCGGAGCCCGCAGGTGTCCTCCTGCACGTCGAGCCGCAACAGGTCGCGGGCGAGGTCGGCAACGCGGTTCCCGTCGACCTTCACGACCGGCGAGGTGCTCGCGTAGCGGGGGCGGTCAGCCATCGAATCTCCTCGCCTCGGTCCGGCACTCATCGCGGCGCATCGCGCGCTCGAGGGCGAGGTGGCGTTCGCGGTCATTCCAGCTCGGCTGGAGCTTCCCGTCCGGGCCGCGGCCCTCCGGGGACCCGTCGCCGCGGCCGGTGACCTGGACCTCGGAGGTCAGCTCGCCGACGCGGACGCTCACCGGACGCCTCCGCACCCGCATCCGCAGGACGCGAACCCGTGGCGGGAGCGGGCGGCCGCGGCTCCCGCCGCGGGCGCAGGCGGGAGCGCCTGCCACGACGGGACGGTCGGGTCGTCGGTGACGGGAACGTCACCGACGGACGCGGCGACCCGGCCGGGGAACCGCGCGTGGACGAGCGCGACCGTGGCGGCCGTCCTGCCGCCGGCGCGGGGCCGGAGCGGGACGCCGAACCCGAACGACGTCGTCCTGCCGTCGACCCCGGGCACCCCGGTGGTCGCCGCCGCCGGGACCCCCGCGGGCGCCGCCGGCGGGGTCGCGGGGGTCGGGGACGCGGGGAACGCGCGTCGCGCCGCGTCCGCGGCGGCGGTGGCACGCGTGGCCGTCGCCCTGGCGGCGGCCACGCTCAACCCACCCTCGGCGGTGAGGGCGCCGCCGTCGGTCGGGACCGGCGGCGGGCCCGGTGGCGGGACGGCGCCCGGCGGCGCGGACCCGGGCGGCGCGGCGGGCGCGGCCCCACCCCCCGGGCCGCCGCCGGGGGATCCCCCCGCGTCGATGCCGGCCGTCGCGCTCACCTCGACCCCGAGCCCGACGTCCGCCGAGAGCGACGAGGAGAAGTCGATGAGCGCGCCGGCCGCGAGGCTCAGGGGGTTGGCGATCCCGTCCAGGCCCTTCCACGCCTTCGGGTCGAGGCCCATGCGGTTGGCGAAATCCGACGCGCTCTCCCCGGCGAGCGCGGTGCCGGTGCGGTCGGGTGGCCGGGGTGCCGATCCCGCCTGCGGCGGGATCGGCGCGGTCGCGCCGGCGCCCGTGTTCGCCCCCGGCCCCTGCAGGCCGGCGTCGAACTCGGGCTTCTGCTCCTTGATCGTGACCGCGCACTTCGCCCGGAGGGGGACGCCGTTCTGCGTGAACAGGTCGAACTCCTGGCTCATCGCCGACATCACGCCGACGACCTGGAGGGTGCCGTACTTGAACAGGACCCGGGGCGGCACGGCCTTCGCGTCCTTCTTCGGGAGCATGAACCGCTCGAGCTGGCGCGTCCGGGTCCGCACGTCGACGGGCACCTCGGTCGTCCCCTCGTCGGCGGTGTCGAAGATCAGGTCGAAAGAAAGCGTCGACGACGACGAACCCTGATACTGGGTGTTCGGCCGCGCGAAGGCCTTGCCCATGTCCACGTTGTTGGCGAGCTGGAGCCGCAGCGACGCCGGGTTGATCTGGACCTTGATCTCCTCTCCGACGGTCGCGGGCGTCGGAGACGGCTTGCTGTCGACCTCCTGAAGGCTCGCCTTCTTGAACTCCATCAGCGGATCACCATCCGCAGGCCCTCGTGGGCGATCTGGAGCTCCTCGACGGCGACCTCGCCGGTGCGGGCGTTCAGCTGCGGCCCGACGATCTTCGCGGGGAGGCCGCGTGCGAACGACCACGTGGCCACCGGGCGCTCCCCGACCCCGAGGACGAGGACCGTGCCGTCGTACCGGCGGATCGGGCGGACCCCATCCACGACGTCCTGGAGCCAGCCCCACAGATCCGAGGCGACGGTCCCGTCGCTCGGATGGAGCATCCCCCGCTTCAGCGTCAGACGGGTGAACTTCGCCCGCCCCGCGCGCTGAATCACGGCGTTGTTCCGCCCGCCCTCCTGGATCTCCGAGACGTCCATCTCGACGTCGAGCCCGGTGCACTCCTGGAACGCCCCGTCCGCGAGCTCGGCGCCACCGCCGGTCGCCGTGAGCGTCACCCGGAACCGGAACGTGGTGGCGAGCAGGAGGTCAGCCACGGGCCACCCCCGCCCGAAGGGTCCCGTCCGCGTCCCGGTCGACGCGAACCACGATGAACTCGAGCGGTTCGCTCGGGGCGACGCCGATCTCGCACACCATGAGCCCGGCGTCGCTCTCCAGCGTGACCGTGTGCAGGTCCTCGGCCACCCGGAGGAAGTACGACTCGGCGGGGGTCGCGCCGGCGAAGGCCCCCGTCAGGAACAGCCCTCCCAGCAGCTGGTCGACGAGCCGCTCCACCGACGAGCGGAGCGGGGTCCCGTTCGGCTCGAACACCGTCCACTGGAGCTGGTGCTCGACCGACCGCTCGATCAGGGAGACGAGGCGGCGCACGGAGAGCTGCCGCCACGAGCGGTCCGCCGCGAGCGTGCGCGCCGCCGTGAGCCACACCGCGTCCGGCTCGACCCGGAAGACGTCGATCCCCGAGGCGTGGAGCTCGTCGTGCCGGGCCCGGTCGACCCGGTCGAGCACGTCGACGATGCGTGCCGCCGGCTCGTTCGCCGGCCCGTGCGGGACCCCGAACCGCCGTTCGGTCCTGGCGACGATGCCGGCCGCCACGGCCGCGGGGTTGATCGCCCGCAGCTTGCCGTCGGGCCAGGACGTCGGGCGGCGGAGCCACGGATGGTAGGCGGCCGCGTAGGACGAGTCGAACTTCGACCGCCACCGCAGGACCCCCCGCTGGTGCAGGCCCGGCGGGACGTCGAGCATCGCGACGGCGCGCAGCGCCTCCCCCACCCTGACCACCTCCTGCTGGAGCGCGACGATCCGCTCCAGCTCCTCGGGCACGGTCGGGTCGAGACGGAGCCCGTCGAGCCCCCGGTCGCGTTCGGGCGGCGCGTGGCGGACCTCCGGGAGCACCACGCAGGGACCGAACTCCGGCCCCGCGAACGTCGCCGGCTCGACCACCGGCGGGTCGAGGACCACCTCGCCCGGCGAGTAGAGATCAGCGACGACGATGCTCGCGACCTCGGCGGCGTCGACCAGCGCGTCCAGGCCCTCGGTGCCGGCGTCCCCGCCGAGGAGCAGCGAGCCGAACACGTCCTCGGGCGCGACCAGGTGCCACCGGTCCTCCCCGATGTGATCGGGGTCCGCGGACACCTCGACGTCCGGCAGCGTGGGATCGGTGAGGTCGATGCCGAGCGGTGCTCCCTCCAGCTCGACGAGGGCCGACTCGTCGCGGAGCACGTCCCCCACCCACCGTGGATGGCCGGGTCGCAGGCCGAGCCCGGCGAACGTCTCCAGGCGGGCCCGCGCAGGGTCGCCGTCGACCACGGAGAGCACCGGGTCCACCCGCTCGACCCGGGCCGGAGGAACGCCGCCGACCGGGCCGTCGAGCGTCACCACGACGTCCCGCTCCCCGCCGTCCCGACGGCCCCGGCTCCGGCGCGAGAGGACCGACCGCAGGACCTTGGTCCCGTCCACGGCGGTGAGCCGCAGGAGCGCCCCGGCCGGTGCGTCCGCCTGCCGGTCGAGGACCAGGACGTACGGTTCGGCGTCCCGGACCGCGAGCGGGACCGCGGAGAACGAGAACGTCGCGGAGAGCGCGTTCCCCCAGCGGCCTTCGTTCCTCGCGCGGAGCGCGATCGCCGGCGAGCCCAGCGGGACGAGTGTGGACGGCACCTCGTACCGGGCGCACCCGAGCGGGACCGGCTCGACGCCCGTCCGGTCGAGCTCGTCGTGGACGATGCGAACGACGTACGCGCGCCGTCCTCCCTGCTCGAAGAAGGTCGCGACCGCGTGCGGGAGGAGGCCCGGGCCCTCGAAGCCGCCGAACCGCTCCTGGTAGTCGTCCCAGCTGTCCACGGCGACCGCGACCGACCTCGCCCGGGGAACGCCCTGCTCGGCTAGGGTCGAGTCGTCCACGGGCTCCCATGCCGGGCCACGCGGCGCCACGCCAACGAACGCCACCACGTCCATCGCCTCGGCGCCGAGCACGCGCGGGGGCGTCTGCGGAGCAAAGTACACACCGGGCGCGCCCAGGGCGACGCTCACTCGTACTCGATCCCCTCGTGCACGAGGTGGAGCTCCTCCATCGCGACCTCGCCGCCGCCCTTGGCGGCGAGCGTCGGGCCCATCCACTTCTTGGGCTGTGCGTTCTTGAGGACGAGGCTGAGGACCTCGTTGCGGGCCTCGTCGAGCACGACCACCGTGACCGTCCGGGGGAGGTACTGCCCGTCCCGGACGGCCTTCAGCCACTCGAAGATGTCGGTGGACCCGATCAGCCCGCGCTTCAGGGTGACCTCGTCGAGCTTGAACGTGTTCGGGATCTTGCGGGCGGTGTTCGACTTCTCCGTGCCGGTGCGGTACTCGGAGAAGTTGATCTCGTTGCCGAGACCCGACACGTCGGAGAATCCGGCCTCGATCGGCCCGCTCCCCGAGACGTCGCCGAACTCGACCTTGAAGGCGAATGCGCCGTACGGGTTGTCTCGTTTCGTTGCCACGGCGGTGTCCTTTCCTCGGGTTCAGCCGGCGTTCACTGGCGGGCGTCGGCGGTCCACTGGCCGATCCGGAAGATCACGAACTCCGCCGGACGGGTGGGCGCGACGCCGATCAAGCAGATCAAGCGACCGTTGTCCAGGTCGTTCTGGGTCATGGTGGTGCGGTCGCACCGGACGAAGTACGCCTGGTCCGGGGTCGCCCCGAGCAGGGCGCCGTCACGCCAAGCGACCTCGAGGAAGTCCTTCACCATGCGGGAGACGTTCCGCCACAAGGCCTCGTTGTTCGGCTCGAAGACGGCCCACTGGGTGGCCTTGTCGATCGAGTGCTCGAGGTAGATGAACAGCCGCCGGACGTTGACGTACTTCCACTCGGGATCCGATGTCAGGGTCCGCGCCCCCCAGACCCGGCTGCCCCGGCCGGGGAAGAACCGCAGGGCGTTGATCCCCTCCGGGTTCAGCACCTCCTGGCGGGCGCGGTTGATGTTCGCCTCGAACCGGGTGAGGCCGAACACCACCTCGTTGGCCGGCGCCTTGAACACCCCCCGCGCGATGTCGGTGCGCGCGTAGATCCCGGTGACGAATCCCGACGGCGGCAGCGTGATCCGCTGGGGCGGCGAGCCCTGGGCGAACGACTCGTTCGGATCGAGGATCTCGATCCAGGGGTGGTACAGCGCGGCGTAGTTCGTGTCGTACTTCCCCCGGAACGCCCGGATCTGGTTCATCGACGCGTGCTGCGGGCCGTCCACGACCGCGATGCGGTAGGCCCCCGGCTTCTGGGCGTGCTCGATGAGGTGCTGCGTCACCAGGTTCCGGACGTCCTCGTTGTCGATGGCCCCTGCGTCGGGCGTGGCCACGATGGCGATGTCCTCGACCTCCGCGAGGGCGGCCAGACCGGTCGCCTTCAGCTCGACGTGGTCCGGGTCCGCCTCGTTGCCGGCGTAGTCCGCGTCCCCGGGCGTGTTCCCGTCGGTCCCGCCGTCGAGCCGGACCGTCGTGCCCGGCGGCGACGACGTGCCGACCAGCCCGACCATCAGCGAGATGGGATTCGCGCCCGCCGCGTTCGGGTCGTAGTCCAACCACACGACGGAGGACTCGTCCTCGGGGTCGTCCTTGCCGAGGATCCGGCCGATGTACCGCTTCTGGTTGCGCGCGGGGTCCAGGGCGAGCCGGCGTGCGTCGTCCATCCGCTCGGCGTCGACGATCACGCGGACATCGACCTCGACGAGGTGCAGACGGTCCTGGACGGCCGGCGGCGCCTCGCTCCCGTCGGCCTTGTGGAAGGTCTGGGCGCCGTTGGCGTCCACTCGGACGACGCGGAGGGCATCGGCGGCGATCGCCGAGTCCGCGGCGAGGGGCGGGTCGGCGCTCGCGACGATCTGCACGACCGACCCGTCCTTCACGAGCCGCGCTAGGGGCGACGCGCCGGTGTGGATCGCGACGTCGCCGGTGCGCACGACCCCGACCTGGACCGCCACATTGCCCATCCGCCCCGGCCACCGGGCCCGCCACGTGGCGGTGGACGGCGCGGCCGTCGGGATCGAGATCGACCTCGACGCGATCCCCGACCCGTCGGCCGGCGTGTAGATCCGGGAGATGTACAGCCGCCGGCCGCCGTTCATGAAGAACGCCCGCGCTGCGTGGGCGAGGAACGGAAGCCGGTCCTCGCCGCCGATCAGCAGCGGCTCCAACTTCCCGTAGATCCGTTCGAACTCGATGAAGCTCGTGACCAGCATGGGCTCCGTGGCGAGCGGCCCACCCGTGTACTGGACCGGCCCGTAATGGGCGAGGCCGACGAAGCCCGTGGTGCTCGTCGGGACGCCCTCGATGCTCTTGGACCGGAAGCTGACCTCTTCGACGAACACCCCGGGTGCCAGGTACTCAGGCATGGGACTCCTTCCTCGAGTCGACTACGGGAGCACGAACTGTTCGATGGGATGGGTGAACCGGCCGCGCGGACACACGAGGACGCGCGACACGGAGGACGTGTAGCCCGCCGGGTCGACGACGCCGTCGGCCACGGGGTCCGGCGCGCCGGAGACGCCGAGCTCCTCGATCGGGAGGTCCCACAGCGGGTCGTCCCGCGACCCCGCCGGGGTGACGGCCGGTGGGTTCAGCCGGGCCGTGACGATCACGCGCACGGTGACGTCGAGGCTGACCGGCGCGCCGAGCTGGGCGGTCGTCGACGCGAGCACCAGGACGAACTCCCCGCGGTCGTCCCCGTGGGCCCGGCCCAGCACGGGCGTGTTCTGCGTCTCCGGCCGGGCGACCACCCGGACCCACCGCACCGGGGACCCGGCGGGCCGGACGACCCGTCCCCGCACGACGGTCGCCCCCGCCTGGGTCGCGTACGCGGCCCCGGGGAACAAGGCCGGCCGTCGGCGCAGGTCCGTCCGGGGCGGGAACGGCGGCACGTCGTGGGCCTGTTGCTCGGCGACGACGTCGGCCTCGTCGGGAACCGGGATGCGGAGCCTGCGGGGGACGTGGCGCCGGTTCGTCGACAGGATCCGAACGTCGAGCGGCGAGGTCCGGCCGTCCCCGAACAGCACGGCGAACCGCCCGGACCCGTGCCGCCGGACCCCCGGGAGCCCGATGTCGTCCTCGCCCGCGCCCAGGGGGCCGTCGAGGACGGCGACGGGCCCGGGGACCTGCTCGAGGTGGAGGCGGATCCCCTGCACCGGCGGCGGGCTCCCCAGCGCGTCGACCACCTCGATCCCGACCCGGAGCCGATGGAGCCGTTCCACCCATCCGTCCGGGAGCACGGTGTTGGCGCTCACCGACCCGCTCCCGCGGTGCGCCCGGCGCCAACGCTCACTGGCCCGCCCCGCCGAACGGCCGGAGGCCGGCGACCACGGTCTCGACGTCGGCCGGCACCCCGTCCCCGGGCCCCGTCATCACGACGACCCGGGCGATGTACGGGACCGTGAGACGGAAGTCGCACGTGAGCGAGTCGAACGTGCGCATGAGGTCGTGGGTCGACATGTCCTCGAGGTGCAGCTGCACCGCCTCGTTCGGGGCCCACTGACCCATCGGGTGTAGCAGCGGCCCGGACAGCCCCCCCAGGCCCTCGAGCGTCTGCATCGTCCTTCCGATGATCTGGTGCTCGTGCTCCGCGTTGTCCGCCCACGCCGTGAGCAGGTAGTGGAGGTCGAGCGGGAGGTGGGACAGGCCGTCGACGCTCCCCACCGCCGACCAACCGGCGCGCGTCGTCTTGTTGAAGTCCGCGCGGTACAGCAGGATCGAGAGCGCCGGCAGGACGATGCGCGTGCCCAGTGCGAGGTCCAGGTCGTTGGTCCGGACCAGCACCGCCGACGTGGTGTCGCCCTGGATCGGTTCCTCGGCGGCGAACGCCGCGCGGAGCACCGACTCGATGCTTCGCCCCACGGCGGCGATGGCTCGAAAGCCTGCCATGGGGGAACTCTCGACCCGGCCCCGTTGCGCGAGCGTTGCCGCGGCGTGACCGGACCGTCACCGGGCCGGCGCCCCGGCGAGCAGGTCCTCGAGCCAGGAGAGGACCTCCTCCCGGATCGCGTCCGGCCCGCGGGCGACGACGATCCTGGGCTCCTGGACCGCGACGTCGACGGTGTGCCGGATGCGCCCCTGGACATCGCCGCCGGGCGCCTCGCGCCACATGCGGATGACGAGCATCCCGGTGCGCTCTGCTCGCGTTCGCGGCCCCTCGAACCGCGACGGTTCGCTCACGGAGCCGAACGATGACGGGCGAGCTGTGACGTCGTCGTTATCGACGCGTCACGCGCTCCCCTGCCGCAGGGCGGCGCGGAGCTGCGATTGCATCTCCGTGGACGGGTCGAGCCCGAGCTCGTCGCGGACGAGGCGCGCGTAGCGGCCGAACTGACGGATCGCCTCGGAGCGGTTTCCCTCGGCCATGTACGCGCGCATGAGAGCGCCGTGCGCGCTCTCGCGGAGCGGTTCCGAGGTCACGGCGGCGAGGCCGGCCTGCACCGCCGCACCGAACCGGCCCCGCGCGGCGAGACGGTCGCACAACGCCTCGAGCGCGTGCAGGCGGAGCTCCCGGTACCGCTGCTGCTGGATGAGGATCCAGTCCTCGGACCACTCCGGGAGCAGGTCGGCACCGAACCGGCGTTCGTCGAGCTCCGCGTCGTCGACGTCGGCCGCGGGGTCGGCGAGGCGCCGGGCGACCTCCGTCGACTCGCGGAGGTCGACGTCCACGAAGTGCGCCAGCGCCAGCGTCGTCGGCCCGACGTGGACGATCGGCGGTTCGGTCCGCGGGAGTGTCCAGAGCGCGGAGCGCAGGCTCGCGCACGCGCGCGACTCGGTGACGTCGGGCCAGAGCGTCCCCGCGACGAACGAGCGGCGGACCTGGCCCGGGTGCAGCGCCAGGAGGGCCAGAACCCGCTGGCACCGGGCGGGGACCTCGACCAATCCGCCGCCCCGGCGCGCCTCGAACCCGTCGAGCAGCGAGATCCGAAATGCGGGTTCGACCAGGCTGGAGGGGTCGGCCTCGGGCAGCCGGGTGAGCTCCGACGCTGCCAGTGCGCTCATCGTTGCGGCTCGTCCATCCGTCCCGTTGCCCACCCGGTCGTCGGGTGACTGCTCGCCGTGCGGGTCCCGCGCGCCTCGATCGGCGAAGCCTCGCCCAGCCGGCGTCACCTGAGCGTCACGGACGCGTCACCGTCCTCCCCGATGTTGCCGTTGCGCAACTGCACCCGGCGTGGTGGAAGGACCGCGTCGCCACCCGCACCTCGCCGGCGAAGTCTGGAGTGTATTCCAGGGGACGTGAGCCGATGGAGTCGCCCATGCGCCCGACAATCGCGCGGGTCGGTCCGCCGATGTTCGCGGGCGTGGCGCATCGCAGCGCCTCCGGGGCCTCGATGTCCGTATCGAAGGATCCGGAGGGGGAATTCACCTCGGTCGGGGTCGTCGGCGATGGGATCGACGGGTCAGGACCGGAAGTGCGGGTCCCCCACGAAGGGCAACGAACCCCGAACACCATGTCGAACCACCAACAGGTGGCGCCCATCGCCCGACCGGGTCTCCCAGGGGCGCGACTTCGCCAAGACCCGATCCCCTCGGCTCTCGGAACCTAGTCCGCCTGCCTCATAGGAGTCAACTAGGGCGGACATCTTGAAATGAGTCAACTAGGACTTCGAGTTGCATCAGCAGAAATGTCCTCGAGCGGGTGGTCGTTGCCTCAGGTAGGGATGTCCTCCAAGCATTCACCCTCAACCGGGGTCGTTCCGGGTCGCGAGGAGGGTGCTGGCGGGGCTTTCCATGGCCGAACGCAGATCGGTCATCCGACAGATGGCGAAGCGGTACAGCACGACGACGAAGTGCGAGATGAGCAGGATGCTCGATGAGCCCTGTGACCCTCACGGGATGGACGTGCCGACGCGCCAGGCGTGCCCTCATCGGTCCCGCGGCTCTACAGCGGATAACAAAGACCGCTTCGCTCGAGGATTTCGTGCATAACCGCAGGTCAAGCACAGCGTTTGGGCCGGGGTGCCTGCCGAGCAAGCGCTCTACCAACTGAGCTACAGGCCCTCGGGTTCGGAGTCTACCAAGGGCGCTCGGGGCGCCTCGTCAGCGGCGGCGGCTGGGGGAACCCTCCAGCTCGCGCTCTCGGTGCCGGTCGGCCAAGTGGTCGGCGACGCCGATCGCGGTGAACGGGAGGACGGGGGCGAGGAGGAGCGCGACCGGCGCCACCGTTCGCAGGGTGAGGAAGGTCCACGCGGCGACCACGAGCACGGCCACGGCCCGGGACTTGATCTCGTGGCCGTCGTCCCGGCGGAGCGCGGCGATGCCGCCGGCTCCCATCCCCGCCACCAGCCCGGTCACGGCATCGGCGGCCAACGCCGACGCCGGGATCCCGACCAGCAGGGCCAGGCCCATCGCCCGCACGACCGCTCCCGGGGCCCGGGGGTGCCCCGTCAGGAACGCCAGGACGATGAACACGAACGGGACCAGGCACAGCCCGAAGGCGATCAACAGGCCCGTCTCCGGCGCGGGCTTGTCCGACGTCGTCGAGACCACGCCGACCAGGATCGCCCAGTAGCCGGGGACCCACAGCAGCGTGGCCAGCGTGATGGCCCGCCACTTCTTCGGCGGACTGAGGGGTTCGGCCCCGCCGGGAGTGAGGCGCCGGTGCGCCCTTCCCTCGCTGGCCACGGGAGGCCGCTTCAACCCCTCCCCGGCCCGGCGGCTCAACCCTTCACCGACCCGGCGGTCAGCCCCCGCACGAAGTACCGCTGCAGCGAGAAGAACACCACGAGCGGCAACGACATCGAGATGAACGCGGCCGCGGTCAGCAGCTCCCAGTTCTCCCCGCGGGCGCCGACCAGCTGCTGCAGGGCGACGGTGAGCACCCGATTCTCCGGGGTCCCCCCCAGGAACACCAGGGCGACCAGCAGGTCGTTCCACACCCACAGGAACTGGAAGATGGCGAACGCCGCCAGGGCCGGGACCGACAACGGGATGATGAGCCGCCAGAAGATCGTGAAGTGGTCGGCTCCGTCCATCCGGGCCGACTCGATGATCTCGGACGGCAATGCCCCGATGTAGTTACGCAGGAGATAGACGGCCAGCGGTAACCCGAAGCCGGTGTGGGCCAGCCAGATCCCCAGGAACGTGCCCCCCAGGTCCAGGTCGGGGAAGATCTGGACCCCGCCGATCGACCCTCCTCCCGTGTACAGCCGGAGGATCGGGATGAGCGCCATCTGGAGGGGCACGACCAGGAGGGCGACCACCGCGACGAACATCACGTACCGGCCCCGGAACTCCATCCAGGAGAACGCGTAGGCGGCGAAGGCCGCGATGGTGATCGGGATCACGGTGGCCGGGATGGTCACCGCCAGGCTGTTGAGGAACGCGCTCGAGAATCCCCCCTGCGACAGGGCCGTCCGGTAGTTCTGGAAGGTCCACTGCGCCTTGTCGAACAGGTGCCCGAAGACGGTCCACCAGCCCGTGCTCTCCACGAGCTCCGGGGGGCGGAGCGAGCTGATCAGGACCCCGATCGTCGGGATCAGCCACAGGAGGACGACCACCACGATGGTGATGCGGACGAACCAGCCGGTCTTGCGGACTTCCCCGACGCCCGCCCCCGGAGAGGCCTCTGCCGGCGTCCCGCGCACGTCGACGGCCTGGGCCGTGCTCACCGGATGGCCTCCTGCTCCCGGAAGCGCCGGATGTTGTAGATCATCACCGGGATGATCGCGACGAACAGGACGACCGCCACGGCGGCCCCCTTCCCGAAGTCACCCCTGACGAAGAACCACGCGATCATGCGTTCGGCGATGACCTCGGTCCCCCGGCCCTCGGCATTCCCCATGACGAAGACGATGTCGAACACCTTCATGGCGTTGATGACCATGTAGGTGCCCACCACCACGATCGTGGGGAGGATCGTGGGCACGATGATCCGCCGGAACACCTGCAGCTCGGAGGCGCCGTCGATCCGGGCGGCCTCGATGATCTCGTCGGGAACGGCCTTGATCGCCGCGGACAGGACCACCATGGCGAAGCCGGTCTGCATCCAGACCATGATCACCATCAGCAACACGTTGTTCCACGGTTGCTGGTCCAGCCAGGCGACCGGGTGCTGGCCCAGCCCGATCATGATCCCGTTCAGCAGGCCGATGTTCGTCCCGAAGCCCTGCGGACGGAAGCTGTAGATGAAGTTCCAGACGATCGACGCGCCGGCGAAGGAGATGGCCATCGGCAGAAAGATCAGGGACTTCGCCACGGCCTCCCCGCGGCGGAGCCGGTCGGCGAGCGTGGCGAAACCCAGGCCGATGGCCGTGGCCACCAGCGGAACCAGGATGATCCATCCCGCCGTGTTGCGGATCGCGGTGAGCATGCCCTTGTCGGTGAACACGAACTTGAAGTTGTCGAAGCCCACGAACTTGCTCGAGGTCGCGTCCTTGAAGCTGACGATGATCGTGTTGATGACCGGATAGATGAGGAAGACGCTCAGGATGACGAGGCACGGACCCACGAAGATGTATGGCCGGACCCCCTCCCGAAACCGGGCGGGGAGGTAGCTCACGAGCCGGTTCATGGCCCAGAACAGGAAGAAGATCCCTCCCACCCCCACCACCACGGCCACCAGGACGACCAGCGACCGGTTCGCCTCGGTGTCGCGCAGGAAGTCGAACGTCTTCCACAGGGCGAAGAATCCCGCGATGGGGATGGCCAGGGCGCCGACGACCCGCAGGAGGGAGAGCCACAGGGTCGTTCCGGGGGACGGCGGAGCGGGTTCCGGGATCTCCGGACCAGCCGCGGGCTCCGGTTCAGCGGTCTCCGGTTCAGCGGTCCCCGGACCGGCCGCGGGCTCGTCTGTCGTCGGTGTCACGCCGCTTCGTCCTCCTCTCGCGGAGGTCGATGGGAGCGGCCGGCTCGCGGCCGCTCCCATCCATCAATCAGCGAAACTCCGGTATCGCTCCCAGCTCCTAACTCGCCGGCCAGCTCTTCTCGATGTCGTTCAGGACGCCGTCGAGAGAGTCCGGCCCGTCCTGCAGGTACGTCACCATGCCGGTCCAGAAGCTTCCCGACCCCACCGCGGAGGGCATCTGGTCGGAGGCGTCGAACCGGGCGTCGCCACTGAGGAGCGCCCCACTCACCGTCTCGGAGGCAGCGCCGAGGATCTCGTTCGCGTAGCAGCTCGCAGGCACGGTGGTGTTGGGGGAGATCCTGGACGTTGCCGCGTTCGATCCCTGGTCGCACTGCACCTTCTCGTCGGAGAACTTCTTGACGAAGTCCACGACCTCGGGCGCGTTGCGGAAGATGACCGCGAGCTCGCCGGCGATCAGGGCCGTCTTCTGGTTCGGGTCGTCGATGGTCGGGAAGGGGAAGAATGAGTAGTCCTGGCCCGCCACGGCATCGGGGGGGAAGAACGCGGTGATGAAGTTGGCCTGCCGGTGCAGCCAGCATCCGGGGGGCTCCTGGAACATCGGGGCCGGCGCGTCGCCGAACGCGATGGACGGCGTCTTGTCGGCGCCGCCGAGGACGTACCCGTCGTGGAACATGATGTCCCCGAACACCTCACCCGCGTGCTTCACGCTCGGATCGTTGAACGGGATCTGGTGCGACACCCACTTGTCGTAGGTCTCGGGTCCCGCGGTGCGCAGCATGATGTCTTCCATCCAGTCCGTGGCCGGCCACCCCGTGGCGCCGCCGCTCTCGAAGCCCACGCACCACGGCGTCCCACCGTCCGCCACGATCTGGTCGGACAGGGCCAGCAGCTCATCCCACGTCTTGGGGATCTGGTAGCCGGCCTTGTCGAAGTCGTCCTTCGGGTACCAGATCATGCTCTTCAGGTTCACGTTGGTGGGGACGGCGTAGTGCTTGCCGTTGTACTCCCCGAGCCCCACCAGGTACGGCCCGAACGTCTTCGTCAGCGCGTCGATGTCGAAGCCCATGTCCTCCAGGGCGATGGCGGTCCCCGCCTTGGCCTGCTCGATCACCGACCCCGGCTGCGGATACAGCGCGACGTCCGGAGGGTTCCCGCCCTGGACGCGGATCTTGACCTGCGTCTCGAAGTCCGCGTTCGACTCGAGCGTGGCCACGTAGTCCGCGGTCTTGTTGATGTCGTTGTCGATGACGCCTTGCAGCGCCTGGTACTCGGACGGCTCCCCTGCTCCCAGGATGCTGACCCGGCCGATGTTCCCGTTCTCGCCCCCCTTCTTGTTGCCGCCGCTGCTGCACGCCGTTGCGAGGAGGATCAGAATCGCGGGCACCGCTACGACACCAACCCGAAGCCGTCTCATCGGCTTGCTCCCTTCGCTGCCGTGGGTTGTATTCATCCAGAACACGCCCTGAGAGTCAATTCGGGATGCTCCCGCGCTCCACCACCCGGCGGTACCACCGCCCGCTTTCCTTGGGGGTCCGTGCCTGCGTGGCGTAGTCCACATGGATCAGCCCGAATCGTTTCGAGTACCCCTCGGCCCACTCGAAGTTGTCCATCAGCGACCACACGAAGTACCCGTCGAGCCGCACGCCGGCCCGGATCGCACGGAGCGCGGCAGCCAGATGGGCCCGGAGGTACGCGATCCGAGCGGTGTCGCGGACCGTCCCGTCCGGCTCCACGACGTCGTCGAACGCGGCCCCGTTCTCGGTGATCAGCAATGGCGTGGGCGGGTAGTCGCGATGGAGCCGGAGCAGCAGCGCCTCGAGGCCCGGGGGGTCGATGGGCCACCCCATGGCCGTGACCTCCACGTCCGGCGCCACGCAGGACCACGCGTCCAGCGAACCTGCGAGCGGCGTCGCGATCTGTCCGGGGAGGGCCCGGGCGGCCACCGTGTGCGTGGTGTAGGTGTTCACCCCCAGGAAGTCCAGGGGCGTGGCGATCGTGTCGAGGTCGCCGTCCCGGGCGAACCCGAGGTCCATGCGCCCGCCGTACCGCTCCAGGAGGCCCTGCGGGTATCCCAGGCCGAACAGCGGATCCAGGAACAGCCGGTTCAGGTGCTGGTCGGCAAGGTCGGCGGCCAGCCCGTCATCGGGATCCTCGGACACCGCCCGGACATGGTGCAGGTTCAGCGCGATCCCCACCCGTCCCTCGGCGGCGGCCCGGATGGCCTCTGAGGCCAGTCCGTGCGCCAGCAGCAGGTGGTGCGACGCTGCCATGGCCTCGGCGTCGTCGGTCCGCCCCGGGGCGTGGACGCCCGTCCCGTAGCCCAGCCACGCCGACACCCACGGCTCGTTGAGCGTGATCCACCGGTCGACCTCGCCGGACAGCGCCTCCGCCACGATCCCCGCGTACTCGGCGAACCGCGAGGCCACGTCGCGGTTCGGCCACCCCCCCGCGTCCTGGAGGGCCTGGGGAAGGTCCCAGTGGTACAGCGTGGCCACGGGAGCGACGTCCCGTCCCCCGAGTGCGTCGGCGAGCCGCCGGTAGAAGTCCAGGCCGGCCGGGTTCGGCGGGCCCGCGCCGTCCGGCTGGACCCGGGGCCAGGCGATCGAGAACCGGTACGCCCGCACGCCGAGGCCGGCGATGAGCTCCACGTCCTGCTCGAACCGGTGGTAGTGGTCGCACGCGACGTCGCCGGTGTCGCCGCTCCTGGTCCGCCCCGGGGCGTGGCTGAACGTGTCCCAGATCGACGGGCCACGCCCATCCTCGTGAACGGCGCCCTCGATCTGGTAGGCCGAGGTGGAGACGCCCCACAGGAACCCCTCGGGGAATCGCCCCTCGTCAGGCGGATGGGTCAGGCCCCGTCGCCCCCGTAGATCCCCGCGCCGTCGTCCGGGTCGAAGAAGTGCAGGCGCCTGGTGTCCATGACGAGCTCGATGCGCTCGCCCTCGCGCGCCGTGGTCCTCGGGTTCAGCCGGGCGATGACGTTCGACTCGCCCTCCTGCGCTTCTCCCTGGGCCCTCTCCGGGAGCTCGACGCCGACGTCGGCGGCGAGCTCCTTGACGTCCTCGGTGATGGCCCGGGGGGCCTTGATCGTGAAGTGGATGAGCACGTCGGAGCCGAGGGCCTCTCGCAGGATCACGGTCGAGTGGATCCGGCGATCCGCCGGGGCGTCGGCAACGAGGGCCGCGTCCTCCATGTCCTCGGGCCGAATGCCCAGGACGACCTTCCGCCCGGCGTACCGGCGGAGGTCGGGGCGCGCGTCGAGGACGTCGTCCGGCACCGGCAGGCTGTACCCGCCGACCTCGACGGTCATGGACCCGTCCGAGCCGGCCAGCGTGGCCTCCATCAGGTTCATGGCCGGCGAGCCGATGAACCCCGCCACGAACAGGTTCACCGGGTGGTCGTACAGGGTCTGGGGGGTGTCGGCCTGCTGCAGGAGGCCCTTGCGGATGACCGCCACCCGGTCGCCCATGGTCATGGCCTCCACCTGGTCGTGGGTGACGTAGATCGTGGTGACTCCCAGGTCGTGCTGGATCCGGGCGATCTCCGAGCGCATCTGGACCCGGAGCTTGGCGTCGAGGTTCGACAGCGGCTCGTCCATGAGGAACGCGCGGGGATGGCGGACGATGGCCCGGCCCATGGCCACCCGCTGCCGCTGGCCGCCGGACAGCGCCTTGGGCTTGCGCTTCAGGAAGTCATCCAGGCCCAGGATCCGGGCGGCGTCGCGGACCCGCTTGTCGATCTCCGCCTTGGGGACCTTCTGGAGCTTCAACCCGAAGGCCATGTTGTCGTACACGGTCATGTGCGGATACAGCGCGTAGTTCTGGAACACCATCGCGATGTCCCGCTCCTTGGGCGGCACGGCGTTCACCACGCGCTCGCCGATGGTCACGGTGCCCTTCGAGATGGCCTCCAGTCCGGCCACCATCCGGAGCGCGGTGGTCTTCCCGCACCCCGACGGGCCCACCAGGACCATGAACTCGCCGTCTTTGATGTCCAGGTCCAGGTCCCGGACCGCCTCGGTCCCGTCCGGATAGACCTTCCAGACGTCGTCCAGAACGATCTGCGCCATCGTCGCCTCCCTGTGACGCCCGACCGACGGATAGTGGCACTTCGGCCGTCAGGCCACAAACGCTACTCGGGGCCCCCCGCATCCGTCCCGACGGAAAGGGGCGGCGAGACCGGAGCGAACCGGGCCGTCCCGGCGAGCACCACCGCCACGGCCGCCGCCGCGGCCAGCCCCCAGCGCAGGCTGGTGGCGCCGGCGAGGGCCCCCACCATGGACGGTCCGAGCAGGAACCCGAGATAGGCCACCGTGGTCACGGAGGCCAGCGCCCGTCCCCGCTCGGACCCCGGCACGATGCGGCCCCCGAGGCCGAAGAGGGTGGGTGCCGCGACGGAGATCCCCGCGCCCGAGACGAACATGCCGGCCAGCGCCACCGGCGCCGACGGAGCGAACGCCGCCACCGCGGTGCCGATCGCGCAGAGCCCGGCGGCCGAGCCGAGCAGCAGGCGATCGGGAGTCCGGTCCGCGAGGCCCTGCGCCCCGAGCCGCCCGAGCGCCATCGCCGCGGCGAACGTGGCCGGCCCGAGCCCGCCGACGGCCGGGCCCGCGCCCAGGGTGTCCTCCAGGTGGATGGCGCTCCACGATTGCAGGGCTCCTTCCACCACGAAGGCAAGCGCGCACAGCCCGCCGAGCATCAGCAGGGGGGCAGAGATCATGAGACGGCGGCCTGTCGGGCGGACCGTCGCATGAACGGCGCGCCCGCCGTGGCCCGGCCGGCGGACGGCGATGGCGGCCGCGATGGCCAGCAGGACGGAGGCGACCACGCCGAGGACGGCCACCGGATCCGCGCCGGCGGCCCGCGCCAGTCCCACCAGTCCGCCGGAGACCACCACGCCGATCGAGAACAGCGCGTGCGCCGCGTGCATGAGCCGTCGCCCTCGCCGCTCCTCCTCGGCGGCCACCGCGGCGTTCATGGTCACGTCCAGCGTCCCCGACGCCGCCCCGAGGGCCACCACCGCCGCGCCCAGCGCGACCGGGGAATGGGCGAGCGCCGGAATGAACGCGGCGACGCCGAAGCCGCCCGTGACCGGAGCCAGGGCCCGGTCCCCCAGCCGGTCGATGATCCAGCCGCTCGACAGCATCGCCGGGAGCGCCGCGGACGCCAGCACCAGGAGGGCCAGGCCGAGGTCCGCGTCGGTGGCCCCGGTCTGCTCCTGGATCGACGGCAGGAGCGCCCCCCAGCTCCCCCAGAACACCCCCAGGGCCACGAAGCAGGCGAACGGCCGCCACGGCCAGTCCAACCGGGTTCCCGCCGTTCGCATCGCTCCCTCGATCGACTCCACGCCGCGTGCGCGGTTGAGCGGTGGCGGGCCCTTCACCCCCGGGCGGCGGCCTCGGTCTCGTCCCACTCCAGGGTGGGCGCGTCGCCCCACAGGCGCTCGAGGTTGTAGAAGTCGCGCTCCTCCTCGCGGAAGACGTGGACGACCACGTCCACGAAGTCCAGGAGGACCCACAGGTTCTCGGACTCGCCCTCGCGGCGGGCCGGCTTGACCGCGAGCCCTCGGAGGGCCTTCTCGACCTCCTCCACGACCGTGCGGACCTGGCGCTCGGACCCGGCCGAGACGATCACGAAGTAGTCGGTGATGACGATGAGCTCTCGCACGTCGAGCACGACGATTCGCTCGCCCTGCTTCTCCGCGGCCGCTCGAGCCGCGGCCAGGGCCACGTCCTCCGAGGCGGGCGGCTCGCCCTTGGCGCCCTTGCTGCCCTTACGCTCCGCCACGTCCGCGTCGTTCCGTCATGCCGCTCGAGAGTTCCTCCTCGCCGCGCCGCCGGCTGCCGGCGACGCTTCCCGACACAAGCCTACCCGCCCTGTCCAGGGTCCTCCCGGTACAGGCCCGCCTTCTCGATGTACGTCCGGACGCCCTCCGGCACCAGGTACCGGATGGGCCGGCCTCTCGACACCCGTTCGCGGATGTCGGTGGAGGAGATGGCCAGCGCGGGGATCGGCATCACGCTCACGTTGGGGTGCTCCGTGGGCGCGCCGCGCTCGAACGCCGACAGGTCGTAGCCCGGTCTGGTGGCGGCGATGAAGTGGGCCAGCGACAGGGCCTCCTCCGGGTCCTTCCACTGGAAGATCTCGAGCATCGCGTCGGCGCCCGTGACGAAGAACAGCTCGACGTCCCCCCGTTCGTTCCGGAGGGCCCGCAGGGTGTCCACGGAGTACGTGGGACCGTCCCGCTCGATCTCCAGTCGGGACACGGAGAACCGCGGGTTCGCCGACGTCGCGATGACGGCCATGAGGTACCGCTCCTCGGCCGGCGAGACCTTCCGGTCCTCCTTCATCCACGGCTGCCCGGTGGGGACGAACACCACCTCGTCCAGGCCGAACTGCCATCTGGCCTCCTCGGCGGTGAGCAGGTGGCCGTGGTGGATGGGGTCGAACGTGCCGCCCATCACCCCGAGTCTCACGATGCGCCACGCTCCAGGAACGCCCTCAGCTGGGGAAGGTGTTCCTCGATGTGCACGGGGCCGGACTCGGCGAACCACTCCTCGGCCTCGGACGTGATCTCGGGAAGCGCCCCCCACTCCTGGAACATCCGGGTCCTGGCGGAGTCCAGCTCGGCCCGCACGTCGGAGAGCGACAGGTCGCGGCAGGCCTCGTAGAACCGGCGGTTCATCTCGTCGAGGTCCAGCGTGCGGTGCTCCCATGTCCCGAAGCGCATCTGCTCCAGCTCGTTGGCCGCCTCGGCCATCCAGCAGGCCAGGTGGGCCAGGAGGTCCTTGCCGGTCCACTCCTCGGTCACACCGGGGTCCAGGAGCCGCTCGGGAGGCGCCGCTTCGACCAGCGAGCACAGCTCGGCGTAGCGCTCGTCCTCCTGGCGGATCAGCTCCCAGCGGCGATCGGCCATCGCGGTCACGCCTCCTCCGGGAGGAAGTCGAACGCGCGGTCGCCGATGACCACCTCGTCGCCGCGGCGGGCCCCCACGGACGCAAGTTTGCGCTCGACGCCCTCCCGGGCCAGGCGGCGCTGCAGCGCGGCCACCTCGCGGGGATCCTCGAAGTCGGTGGCGGCCACCCATCGCTCGACGTCGCGACCGACCACCCGGTACCGCTCGCCCTCGCGGCGGACCGTGAAGCGCTGGCGGGCCGGTCGGAGCACGACGTACCGCTCGTGCTCCGGCTCCCGTTCGTGGTCGGTGGCCACGGCCCCCTGCACGCGGGCCTCGAGCCGGTCGATCCCCTCGCCGGTGACCCCCGACACCACCACGGCGCCCTCCCCCAGCGCGCGCCCGGCCTCCTCGCGGGCCGGCGTTTCCAAGAGGTCGGCCTTGGTCGCCGCCACCACCTGGGAACGCTCCCCCAGCGCCGGGTCGTAGGCCACCAGCTCCGACCGCAGCGTGGCCAGGTCCGCGGCGGGGTCGCGAGCCGAGAGGTCGATCACCACCACGAGCACCCGGCACCGCGTGACGTGGCGGAGGAACCGGTGCCCCAGGCCCCGCCCCTCGGCGGCTCCCTCCACCAGCCCGGGGATGTCGGCAACGACGAACCGGTCCTCGTCGCCCGCCACGCCGAGATTCGGCGTGAGCGTGGTGAACGGGTAGTCGGCGATCTTGGGCCGGGCCGCCGAGAGCCGCGACAGCAGGGTGGATTTCCCGGCGTTGGGCAGCCCCACCAGCCCCACGTCGGCCACGATCCGGAGCTCCAGCTCCAGCCGGTGCTCCTCGCCGGGCTCGCCGGCGTCGGCCGACCGCGGGGCCCGGTTCCGGGGGCCGGCCAGCGCGGAGTTCCCCCGCCCCCCGCGGCCGCCCCGCGCCACCACGGTCCTGGCCCCGACGCCGACCAGGTCCGCCACGAACCCTCGCTCGTCCCGGACGATCGTCCCGTCGGGAACACCGATGACCAGGTCCCGCCCCGCGGCGCCGGACGACCTGCTGCCCCCGCCGGGCTGTCCGCTCGCGGCTCGCTGGTGGGGATGGTCGGCCAGCCATCCCAGGTCGCGGATCCCCGTGGACACCTCGAGGACCACCGAACCGCCGGGGCCCCCGTCGCCGCCGTCCGGTCCGCCCCGGGGGGTGTAGGGCTCGCGGCGGAACGACACCGCTCCGTCGCCACCCTTGCCGCCCTGCACGAACACCACCACTTCGTCGGCGAACGCCATGCCCTCGATTGTGGCGGAATCGAACGGACGTGGAAGATGGGGGGCGTGACGGAGGCGGCCAGGGTCTGGATCAGCTGGCTGGGGACGGCCCGGCCCGACGTGGAGGGGACGCTCACCCTCACCCCCACCCACCTGGAGTTCCGCCACGCCGGGGGGCCCGAGGACGCCCGCGTCCCGCTGAGCCACTTCGTGGGGCCCGACGACGCCCGCATCCCCCTGAACGCGGTGCGCAAGGTCCGCCGGCCGCTGGGAGCCCCGGTGCTCGAGGTCGAGTACGTGGCGGGCGGCGAGCCGGTCCGGGTGGCCTTCTTCTTCGCCCAGCCCCCGCCGGTCACCACCGATGGTTTGTGGGGCCGGGAGCGACGCCGCCGGAGCCAGATCGCGTTCGTCCTGCAGCGGGGCGAGAGCGTGATCGAGACCGTGAAGGAGTGGCGGGGAGCGGTCCGGGCGGCCGTGGCCGGCGCGCGCCGGAACGCCGGAGAGGACGTTCAGGGAACGCGGTGAGCGGCCGGGCCGGCTACTCGCCGGACTCGACGACCGTGGCGAACTTGCGGCCGTTCGACAGGTGGAACCCGACCTGGCCGGACACCCGCGCGTACAGCGTGTCGTCGCTTCCCTTGCCCACGCCGTCGCCGGGGTGGATCCGGGTGCCCCGCTGCCGCACGATGATCGTGCCCGCAGACACCGACTGGCCGCCGAAGGCCTTCACGCCGAGGCGCTTGGACTCGGAGTCCCGGCCGTTCCTGGATGAGCCGCCGCCCTTCTTGTGTGCCATCGCCGTTCAGGGTACCAGCCGGCTATTCGTCCGCCGGAGGCGTCTCGGCAGGGGCTGCCTCCGCGACCTCGGCTGGCTCCTTGGCGGTCTCGGCATTGGGTTCCACGGCCTCGGCGGAGTCCTTCGTGGCCGGCTTCGCGGCGGCCACCTTGGGGGCCTTCTCCTCGGCCGGCTCCTCCTTGGCGGCGGCCTTCCTGACGCCCGGGAGCTTGATCTCGCCGATCTCGACCAGCGTGTACATCTGCCGGTGGCCCTGCCGCCGTGAGTACCCCGTCTTGTTCCGGTACTTGAAGACCTTGACCTTGTCGCCCTTCTGCTCGCCGACGAGCTTGCCGGTCACCACGGCCTTCGCCAGCACCTTGCCCACGTGGGTCTTGTTGTCGTCGTCGACCACCAGCAGCGGGTGGAACTCCACGGCCTCGCCGTCCCCGCCGTGCATGAGCTCGACTTCGATGACGTCACCGGTCTTCACCCGGTGCTGCTTGCCTCCGGCCTTGATCACGGCGTACATGTCGGTTGACCTCCCTCGGATCGCCGCGCGCGGCGGCGCCGTCTCGTTTCTAGATCTGGTGCGTCAGTAGTATCCCGCGCCCGCCGCAGGTGGGACATGTCTCGGAGAACGACTCCAGGAGCCCCGCCGACACACGCTTGCGGGTGATCTCGAGGATCCCGAGCGGGCTGATGTCGAACACCTGGGAACGGGTCTTGTCCTTGGCCATCGCGTTCTTCAGCGTGTCGATGACCTGGCGCTTGTTCTGTTCCAGCAGCATGTCGATGAAGTCGATGAGGATCATGCCCCCGATGTCGCGGAGCCGGAGCTGTCGCGCGACCTCCTCGGCGGCCTCGAGGTTCGTCTTCGTCACGGTCTCCTCGAGGTTGGCCTTGCCGACGTGCTTGCCCGTGTTCACGTCGATCACGGTCATGGCCTCGGTCTTGTCGATCACGATGTAGCCCCCGCTCGGAAGCCACACCTTGCGCTCCAGCGCCTTGTGGATCTGCTCCACCAGATGGTGCTGTTCGAACAGCGACAGCTTGCCGGAGTGCAGGTGCACCTTCTCCAGCAGGTCGGGGGCGACCGTGGCCAGGTAGTCCTTCACCAGCCCGAACACGCGCTCGGAGTCGGTCGCGATCTCGCGGAACTCCTCGTCGTTGAACAGGTCCCGGACCACCTTCACGGTGAGCTCGGGCTCCTCGTACAGCAGGTGCGGGGCCTTCGCCTTCTTCGCCTTCTTCGAGATCGTCTCCCACTCGGCGGAGAGCCGGCGGACGTCGGACGCGAGGTCCTCCTCGGTGGCGCCCTCGGCGGCCGTCCGCACGATCACGCCGTGCTGTTCGGGCTGGACCCGCTTGATGATGGCGCGCAGGCGCCTCCGTTCGTTGTCCGCGAGGCGGCGGCTGATGCCGAACACCTCCGAGTTCGGGACCAGCACCAGGAACCGGCCGGGGAGGCTGATCTCCTGCGTCAGCCGGGGGCCCTTGCCGCCCATGGGGTCCTTGGTCACCTGCACCAGGGCGGCCTGGCCGGCCTTGATGACGTGCTCGATCCGCGGAGGCCGGCCCCCGATGTCCTCGTCGTAGGAGACCTCGCCGGCGTACAGGACGGCGTTGCGCCCCTTGCCGATGTCGATGAAAGCGGCCTCCATGCCCGGGAGGACGTTCTGGACGCGCCCCAGGTAGATGTTCCCCACCATGCTCCGGGCCCCGGCCCGGGTGATGTAGTGCTCGACGAGCTGGCGGTCCTCGACCACCGCGATCTGGTCGCGATCACCGTTCTCGGTGATGAGCATGAGCTTGTCCTGGCCCCGGGGCACCACCGGCATCGGCTCGCGCCGGCGGAGCGTGGCCCGGGACCGGCGGACCCGCGTGGACCCGCCCTCCTCCGAGCCCGCGGCCCGAGTGCGACTCCGGCGGGCCGTGCGGGTCGGCGATGCCTGGGAGTCGCCCTCGGCCATGTCCTGCTGCGAGTCGGCCTTGGGCTCCTTCTCGGCCCTCTGCGACTTCGCCGTCTTCGCGGCGGCGGGGCGGCGGCGGGCCGGCGCCTTCGCCCGTGCCGGGGATCCGCGCTCCGCCGTCTCGGCGGCAGCGGGCCGGGGCTCGGTCGCTCGTGACTCACCGTCTCCGGCATCGCCGGTCGATCCGGGGACGCCGCCCTCGGATGCGGCGGGGCGAGTTCCCGTGCGACGCCGCCTCCGGGGCCGGCTCGAGCTCGACCGTGTGCCCGTGGCGCCGTCGCCAGTGTCCCCGGAGGCCTCGCCCGGGGCGGCCGAGCCGTCCCCGGAGGCCTCGCCACTGACGGCCGAGCCGTCCTCGGATCCGGGGGCGGCGGGGCGCTCTCCCTGCGGTGATGCGCTGCGACGCCGGGCCTGGCTCACCCGGGCTCCCGACGGCGTCGAAGACGAACCCTCGCCGGGCGATCCGGCCTCGGACGAGCCTGCGCCGGACGAACCCGCCTCGGACGAACGCCCTTCCGCGGACCCCGCGTGGGCGGGCTCCCCCTCGGTGGACGATGCTCCTCCGGTCGATGCGCCGGCTCCCGTCTCGCCGGGGCCCCGGCCCCGGCCCCGGCCTCGGCCCCGGCCTCCCCGCCTCCGTCGGCGCCGGGCGGCGGTGCTGGTTGAACCCTGCCCGTCCCCGCCGGCAGCTCCGTCGCCCCCGTCACCGGGGGACGACGCGGCGACCTCCGCGGCCGGTGGGCGAGTCGCAGCCCTGGTCCCGGCTCGCTCGCCCGAGGTTCCAGCTCGCTCGCCGGACGTCCCGGACCGCTCACCGGAGGTCCCGGCCCCTTCGCCGGAGTCCGACTCGCCGCGGGCGGCGCTATTCGAATTCGACCCCTGGGTCCCTCCGCCGTTCGAATCCTCGCCCCCGCCTTCGGAGGATCTGGATGGGTGGGAACCAGAGGATCCGCCTCGTCCCCGGCCGCGGCCCCGGCTCCCGCGGCGCGACCTCGAACGGGGGGTCGGCGCGCCGTTGCCGGAGCCGGTGGTCTCGGTTTCCGTCGGTCCCGGTGCCCCGGGCGAAACGGGGGCCATGTTGCGGTCGGACCCCTCGGCGCGATCCGCGGAGGAGTCGGCGTGGCCCGTGGAGACACCGGCGGCGCGGTCCGCCGCCGTGGGGACGGCCCGGTCGGGCTCGTCGTTCATGTGAAGCTCCCTTCCTGTCGCGGGACCTCGGAGGAAGGGACGCCAGGACGTTGGACGGGGCGCGACGGTCGGTTCCCGGTCGCGCGCCCAGGCGCACTGACCACTCCTGCCACCCGCGCGCGAGCCCCGGTGGGCCGGGCGACCCCTCGGTCCGCACAGGCCGGTGGATCCGGCGTTCGTCGGACCGGGCGCCCGGGCCCGAGGCCGCTGCGCGGCCAAGGTTCCCTCTCGCCGTGCCGGATGTGGGCTCGCGCTCCGCGCACTCGAGAGTGGGTGCGAGCGCGTATGCCCCGGCAAGCGAGCACACCTGATCGGTTGGGCCGGCCGCCTGGACGGCGACAGGCCCGCGGCCGGCCGATCCGCGGACGGCCGCTGGAACTGCTTACAGGATATCAACCGATGGGGCCCCGCAGGCCATTCCGGCAGACCTGTTGGATGGTGGACAGAAGTGTCATGTTCGCCACAACGCCACCCGTGATCCGGAGACGGCGCCCACCGGCCACCCGTTGTGACTATCAAGCTGGTGGGTCGATGGGCCGATGGACGAATGGACATGCGTGCTGCGAGCGTGATGCCCTGTGGCTGACCCCTTTCCGCGTCCCTGGCTGGGGGCGGCGGCGTCCTCCGCCGAGCCTCCCGTACGGCGGAGCACGCACCTCGCCTCCGCCCTGATCCACTCCACCGTCCACGAGGCCCGGTCGCTCCGGGTGGTCGTGGTGGATGACAACGACGGGTTCCGGGAGTCCCTGATCGAGCTGCTGGTGGCGGGGGGCCACAGTGTGGTCGGCGAGGCCACGAACGGACGCCACGCCCTCGATCTGGTCGGCTCCGCCAGCCCGGACGTGGTCCTCATGGACATCCGGATGCCGGTCATGGACGGCATCGAGACCACCCGGCGGATCAAGGCCGACCATCCCCACCTCGGCGTCGTGGCCCTCACCGCCCAGGAGGACGAGACGATCGTCCGGGAGATGCTGGTGGCGGGCGCCTCCGGCTACGTCCTCAAGGACTCCGACGGCGACGTGATCCTCAACGCGATCGCCGAGGCCGCCGGCGGCGGCGCGGTGATCTCCCCCACCGTGACCCCGCTCGTGATCGATCAGCTCACCGAGGCCCTGGGCCGCGAGCGGCGCCGGGCCCGCGAGCTGGAGGAGGCCCACGTGGCGCTGGTGGAACGGGTATCCCGCCGCCACGAGCTGGTGGCGCGGCTGGGCCACGAGCTCCGAACCCCCATCACCGTCATCCTCGGCGTCGCCAAGATGCTGGGCGACCGCGACATGGACCCCCCGCAGCGCGAGGAGATGCTGGAACGGCTGGTGTCGCGGGCCGGCGCCCTGGCCCGGCTGGTGGAGCGGTTCGAGTCCGCGGTCGACACCGGGTCCGAGGACCGCATCGACGTCCCGGCCCTGGCCCGCGAGATCGCCGCTGGTTCACCGCGGGTCCGGGTCTCCGCCGAACCCGGGCTTCCCGAAGTCCTGGCCAACCGCGTCCTGGCCCAGCGGATCCTGGAGGAGCTCGTCGACAACGCGTGCCGGTTCTCGCCGCCGGACGGGGACGTCGAAATCTCGATCACGCTCGGGTCCGGCGCCCTCCAGGTCCGGGTGAGCGACCGGGGCCAGGGCGTTCGGTCGGAGGACCGCGATCGCATCTTCGAGCCGCTGGAGCAGGGCGAGGCGCTGGACGCCCGGGTCCATCAGGGCGCCGGCGTGGGACTGTCGCTGGGCCGGGCCGCCGCCCGGGCCATGGACGGCGACCTGGTCCTCGAGCGCACCGGTCCGACCGGCTCCACGTTCATGTGGACGGTGGCCCTGCCGCCGCCGGCGTTTCCGGGCGTTCGGGCCTGAAGAGGCTACGGGGCCACGCCGACCTTCAGCCGGCGCATGTGGATGTTCAGGAGCAGCCCCACCGCCATGTAGTTGGCGATCAGCGACGATCCCCCGTACGACATGAACGGCAACGGGATCCCGGTGATCGGCATGATCCCGAGCGTCATCCCCACGTTCACGAACATCTGGATCGCGAACATCGACGCGATGCCTGCGGCTAAGTACGTGCCGAACTTGTCCTTCGACATCATCGCGATGCGGATGGCCCGCCACAGCAGCAGAGCGAACAGCAACAGCACGGTGGTGGCGCCGACGAAGCCGAACTCCTCCCCCACCACGGTGTAGATGAAGTCCGTGTGCTGCTCCGGCACGAAGTTGAGGTTCGTCTGGGTCCCGTTCAGGAACCCCTGCCCGGTGATGCCGCCGTGGCCGATCGCGATCTGGGACTGGTCCCGGTTCCAGGTTGTGGCGGACCCCGGATCGCCCCCGACGTAGCCCTTCAGCCGGTCGAGCTGGTACTGCTTGACCAGCCCCAGCTGGAAGGCCAGCGCCAGCAGCACGACCGCGGCGACCGCCAGGACCCCCAGCTGGCGAGGCCGGGCGCCCGCGACGATCAGGGCCCCCACCAGCACCGCCGCGAGCACGATGGTGGTCCCGATGTCCGGCTGGACGAACACCAGGAACATCGGGATCAGGGCGAGGGTGGTGGCCCGGATGACGTCGCGGAGCGACAGGTCGGACGACCTGAGCTCGGACAGGAACGACGCGAGCATCACGGCCAGCGCCACCTTGGTCCACTCCGACGGCGTGAACTGGAACCCCGCCACGTAGAACCCCCGTTGGGCCCCCTTCGCCGCCGTCCCGAGCGGGGAACGCACCAACAGCAGCAGGAACAGGCACCCCACGTAGAACAGCGGCGCGTAGACCTTGGCCAGGCGGTAGTCGAACGACGCGATCGCCGCGAGCAGGATCGCCCCGACCACCACCGAGAGGATCTGCTTGCGGACCAGCGACCACGGGTCCCCCTGGTGCGTCGCGCTGTACATCATGAGCAGCCCGATCACGGTGAGGAACGAGGTCGCGGCGAGCAGCACGGGGTCGAGGTGCCGGATGGGGGCCCGGTCGCTCCACACCCGTCCCTGCGACCTGCCGAGGGGGAAGTCCATCAGTCCACCGACCTCGATCCGGTGGTCGGCTCGGTCAGGGGGAGATCGAACAGCCCGTCGAGGATGCGCCGGACGATCGGCGCGGCGGACTGCGACCCGTGGCCACCCTGCTCCACGATGGCCACCACGACGTACTGCGGGGCGTTCGCCGGCGCCATCGCCGCGAACCACGAGTACGGCTCGAACGGATTCACCTCGGCCGTGCCGGTCTTGGCCGCGATCGGGATGCGGTCCTTCGGGAACGTGGCGAACGCGCTGCTGGCCGTCCCCTCGGGCCCGACGACACCGGTGAGGGCGTTCCTCACGTAGTCCAGCTGCTTCTGGGTGAACGGCAGGTGCCCGTTCGCCACCGGCTTGTTGTCGACCACCGTCTCGCCGTTGGCCGAGGTGACCTTCTCGACCAGGTGCGGCCGGTACACGGTCCCCCCGTTGGCCAGCGCGCTGTACGCGGTGGCCAGCTGCATGGGGGTCACCGCCACGTCGCCCTGCCCGATCGACATGTTGATGAAGTCGCCGGGCTGCCAGTTCTTCGCGTACTTGTCGGGGGAATCGGCGTAGTGCTCGGCCTTGAATGCCGCGTCCGGGATGACCCCGCTCTTCTCCCCGGGGACGTCGAGCCCGGTGGGGCGCCCGAAGCCGAGCGTCCGCAAGTCGTTCTGAAGCTTGTCGACGACCGGGTGGTTGTCGTCGCTCTCGTAGTTGTACCAATCCGTCCAGTTCCGCCATCCCAGCTGGTAGAACACGGTGTCACACGAGATCACCAGGGCATGGGCCAGCGAGATGTATCCGTGGTCGACGGGCTCCCAGTTCTCCTTCGGAGGCTCTTCGCCTTCGGTGCCGGGTACCTGGTAGGCGGCGGGGCAGTTGATCGCGCTGTGCGGGCCCTTCATCTTCGCGTACCCCCGGCGGAGCGCCGACAGTGCCACGAACGGCTTGAAGGTCGATCCCGGCGGATACGTGGCCTGGGTGGCCCGGTCGAAGATGGGGCACCCGTTCGGGCACGGGTTCTTCGAGCTCGCGTCCTTCGGAAACAGCTTGTTGATCTCGCGGCTGTTGCCCGTGGCGAACACGCTGGGGTTGAACGTGGGCCAGGAGGCCAGGGCGGGCATCGCGCCGCTGTTCGGGTCCATGACGATGACGGCGCCCGCCGTGGCCTTCAGACCGAACGTGCGGGCCGCCTTGATCCCCTTCCCCAGGCTGACCTCGGCGAGGTGCTGAACCTTCTGGTCGATCGTGAGGAACACGTCGTCGCCGGCGACGGCCGGTGTGTGCCCGACGGGGCCGAGGTTCCGCCCGGACGAATCCACCTGGTACATGATCGAGCCCTTCGTCCCGCGCAGGTACTGCTCGTAGGCGACCTCCACGCCGGACTTGCCGACGATGTCGTCGGGGGCGTCGTCGTGATACCGCGGGTCGTTGAGCTGTTCCTGCGAGACCGGACCGACGTACCCGATCAGGTGGGCGGCGAGCTCGCCGTGCAGGTAGTCGCGCACGGTCTGCTCCTGGACGTTCACGCCCTGGAACTCCGACCGGTGCTCCCCCAGGTAGAAGTACGTGGTCTTCGGGACGTCGAACGCCACGGGGACCGGAGTGAACGAGTAGTACCGGTCCGTGTTGATGAGCTCGGTGAGGTGTTTCACCGAGAACCCCAGCACGTCGGCCAGCCGCGCGATCTCCCCGGTGGCGTCGGGGGGCAGCTGCTCCCGGTTCACCGTCACCACCAGGCTGGCCCGGCTCCTGGCCAGCACCGCGCCGTTCCGGTCGAGGATCCGCCCCCGCGGGGCGGGGATGGCCTGTGTCCGGGTGGAGTTGAGCCTGGCGCTGTGCTCGGCCTGCTCCTGGGCCAGCACCTGCACGAACCACAGCCGCGTCCCGAGTGCCGCGAACATGAACGCGCACAGCACCGCGAGCACCTTCAGCCTCGCTCCGGTCTTCCCGTCCGTCATCTCATCGCTCCGCTCACCACCGGAAGACCCGCTTGGCTCGAGACGACTCCGCCACGCGGCGCACGACGGGGAAGACGAACGGGGTGAGGACCGCGTTGTAGGCGGCGGCCAGGACCGCGATCCGGAGCTGGAACCACCACCCCGTGGCCAGCTGTCCCAGGAGGAACTTCACCAGCCCGTTGAACATGAGCCCGACTGCCGTCCCACCGGCCACCATGGCCACCGGGACCAGGGCCGACGGCGTCACGATGTACTGGCGGACCGTCCCCATGGAGTAACCCAGCAGCGTGAGGGTGAGCGCGGTGATGCCCTTGGGCGCGTTCAGCAGGAAGTCCTGGGCCATTCCGCTGCCGAACCCCACCACGCTCCCCGACGCCGGCCCCTCCAGCAGGGCGCTCAGCACGGTGAGGAGGTACATGAGCTCCGGCCGGGCGCCCAGCAGGCTGATCTGGGCGAAGACCGTCGACTGGAGCAGGAGCGCGGTCACCACGATGGCCGTCCACAGCAGTCCCCTCCGCACGGTCCGTCGTCAGCTCCCGCCGAACGACGTGACGACCGCGACCACGTCGAGCTTCGAGAAGTCGACCAGCGGCGCGACCTCGATGTCCTTCTCTCCGGTGGCCGGATCGACCGTGACGCTGGAGACCGTCCCGATCGGGATCCCCGCCGGGAACAGCCCGCCGTTGTACGAGGACGAATCCACCGGCTGTCCCACGGTGACCTCGATCCCCTGGTCGACCGAACTCATCCGGAGGTCCCCCCGGCCCTGGCCGTTGACGAGGCCCGTGTCCTGGGACTCGAGCAGTCTCGCCGCGACCGAGGAGTTCGGATCCAGGATCAGCAGGACCGTCGACCCGAACCGCGTGACGTTCAGGACGCGCCCCACCAGGCCCTGCGACGAGATCACCGGCATGCCCTTCCCGATGCCGGCGTTCGAGCCCTTGTCGATCGTCACCGACCACTCGGAGTTCGACACGCCATTCGCGACGACGCTCGCCTCCGTACTGTCGAAGTCGAAGCTGTTCCTCACCTGGTCCAGCTTCGTGAGCGCGTCGTACTGGTGCTTGAGGGACTCGTAGCGGATCTGATCCTGCTTGGTCTGCTCCAGCTGATGCTCCAGCGAGCTGATCCTGTTCGCGTTCTGCGTCAGGTGGACCAGTGCGGAGAAGAACGCGCCGACGGGATGGAACACCTTCGAGATGCCCACCTGCATCGGGATGATGATCGTCTGCACCCCGTCGGAGAGCCTGGCCATGGGACCGTTCGAGCCCTGGCGGTAGTCGATCGTGATCGTGACCAGCGAGACGGTCACCAGGAGGATCACCAGTCCGCGCGTGCTGCGAGTCCGGCGGACGATCGCCACCCGCGGCCCCTACCGCCGCGACGGGCTGACCAGCACCCTCTGAAGGACCTCGAACTCCTCCAGGCACTTGCCTGACCCGATCGCCACCGAGGACAACGGATTGTCCGCGATGTGCACGGGCATGCCCGTCTCGTGCTTCAGGCGCTCGTCGATGCCGCGGAGCAGCGCCCCGCCACCGGTGAGCACGATGCCCTTGTCCATGATGTCCGCGGCCAGCTCCGGCGGCGTGCGGTCCAGCGTGTTCTTGATGGCGTCGATGACCGAGGACACCGGCTCCTCGATGGCCTTGCGGACCTCCTCGGCCGTGACGTGGATGGTCTTCGGCAGGCCGGAGACGAGGTCCCGGCCCTTGATCTCCGCGATGAGCTCGTCGGGCATCGGGAACACGGACCCCACGGCGACCTTGATGGCCTCCGCGGTCCGCTCCCCGAGCAGCAGCGAGTACTCCTTCTTCACGAACTGGATGATCGACTCGTCCAGCTCGTCGCCCCCCACCCGGAGGCTGGTGCTGGTGACGATGCCCCCCAGCGAGATCACCGCGACCTCGGTGGTGCCACCACCGATGTCCACGATCATGTTCCCGGTGGGCTCGTGGATGGGGAGGCCGGCCCCGATGGCCGCGGCCATGGGCTCCTCGATGATGAAGGCCCGCCGGGCGCCGGCCGACATCGTGGCCTCCTCCACCGCGCGCTGCTCCACGCCCGTGATCCCGCTGGGGACGCACACGACCACGCGAGGCTTGGCCAGCATCCGCCGGCGGTGCACCTTCTGGATGAAGTACCGGAGCATCTTCTCGGTGACGTCGAAGTCGGCGATCACGCCGTCCTTCAGGGGCCGGACCGCGCGGATGTGGCTGGGGGTGCGCCCGATCATGCGCTTGGCCTCGGAGCCGACGGCCAGGATCGCCCCGTTGAGCTGGTTGATCGCCACCACCGATGGCTCGTTGAGGACGATGCCCCGTCCGCGAACGTAGACGAGCGTGTTCGCAGTCCCAAGATCGACCGCCATGTCGCGGCCCAGGAACCCGGTCAATCCCTCATTGCTCGCGCTACGGTGCGACGCGAGTCCTCGTCGTGTGCTCTCGGCCATGGGAGCGGCACCCGTTGTACTCGATCCCACAGGGCCCTGGCAACCCGATCACCCGGCGTTCGCGGACATTTCAGGCCTCTTGACCTGTGTTTTTTCCTGACGTCCAGTTGAGGTCGAGGGTCACCCCGAGGTCGACCCCAGGATGATGCCCCCAAATGGCCCCTCAGACCGAGGTCGACGGCGAAGTCCGGCCGTCTCGGGCGCCCCCGGATGACCCTCGACGGCCGGTCAGGCCGGCCCTCGCCGGCGACTCGTCCCCACCAGGGCCATCACCGCCGCGACGGCCGCTGCCACGCCCGAGAGCAACAGGAGGACACCAGCCGTGGCCTCTGTGCCAAGCGAGAGGACGCCGGCGATGAACAGCCAGATGGCATCGAGGAGCGCCCCGACGGCCCAGGCGCGGACCGGGCCCGGCCGGCGGGCCGCGGCCATGGCTGCGGCCAGCCCCGCCGGTGGCGCCGCGAGGATCAGGACGCCCGCCAGGGCGTCCGACCCGCTCCCGGACGATCCGTTGATTCCCAGGACCACCCCGACCAGCGCCAGCGCCGCGGACAGCACGAGCGCGACCACTGCGGAGCGGCGGCGTCCGGCGACCCGTTCCCGAGCGCCGGCCTCCGGTGGGCCTCCTCCCGGCACGACACCCGGTGGCGCCCACCCCCCGCCCGGCTGCCCCGTCCCCGCCGCTCCCGGCGGAGCGGGGAGGTCCGGCCGCATCGCTGGCCGGGGCCCCGGCATCGGTGCGGCCCGAGGGAACGGCGGAGCCACCGGTGCCGGAGGCGGCGCCACCACGGTCCCGGTGCTCCCTGGGCGGGGGGCACCGGCCGCTGCGCGCAGCGCCCCCACGAACTCTGCGCACGTGTCGAAGCGCCCCTCCTTCTCCTTGGCCAGGGCCCGCTGGAACACCGCGTCCACCCCCAGAGGCAGATCCGGGCGGAGCGCCGTGATCGGCGGGGGCGGGGCCGCCAGATGCCCGAACATGACCTCGGGGTCCGTGTCGCCGGCGAACGGCGGCGACCCGGTGAGGCACTGCTGGGCCACGCATGCCAGCGCGTACTGGTCGGTCCGGCCGTCGAGCGACTGGCCCTGGAACTGCTCGGGCGCCGCGTACCGGAACGTCCCCACGAACACCCCCGTGCGGGTGAGGCCCCCGGAGTCGTCGGTCCGCTTGGTCAGGCCGAAGTCCGTGAGGAACACCCGCTCGACCGCGTCCTCGGAGGCCGAGTCCTCGGAAGCCGGTTCGATGAGGATGTTCTGCGGTTTCACGTCCCGGTGGACCAGCCGGCGCCGGTGGGCCGCGTCGAGCGCGCTGGCGACCGGGGCCAGCACCTCGACGGCTCGGGCCACGCCCATCGACTCGCCGCCCCGCAGCAGCTCGGCCAGGTCCGCGCCGTGGACCCGGCGCATGGCGATGTAGACCACGCCGTCGGCCTCGCCCGCGTCGTAGATCGGGATGATCGCGGGGTGCTCCATGGCCGCGGCCATGCGAGCCTCCCGCAGGAACCGTTCTCGGAACGTCAGATCCGACGCCAGCTCGGGGGCGACGATCTTGAGCGCCACCGTCCGGCCGAGGGCGAGGTGCTCGGCCTCGTACACGATCCCCATCCCACCCCGCCCGATGACCGGCCCGATGCGATAGCCGGCCAGCCGGCTCCCCTCGCCCGGCGCCCAGTTCATGGCGCCGGTTCTATCACTCGATCCCATCGAGGTACAGGAGGGCCCGGGTGTTGCCGGACCGTTACCGGGCGGAGAGCACCACGTTGCCCTTGACCGCGAGGATGAGTGGTGGATGATCCGAGCGAGAAGGGAGAGTGCGATGGGCGGAGTGAGGAAGCGGATGGCTCGATGGTCCGGCATCCTGGTCGCCACGGTGGCGACCGGGATGCTGGTCTCGTGGGTGGGTCCGGCGATGGCGTCCGGCGATGTCTCGAACGGTCAGGCCCCATCGACCACGTGGACCCGGATGATCGGGGGGAACCTGAACGATGTTGCAGCGACCCCCGGAGGCCGGGTGTACGTCGTCGGCAGCACCGGCTTCACCGGGGATCACCCGAACGCCGCGCTGGTCCGCCGGTACGCGCCCGACGGGACCCGCGTGTGGGCGCGGGCGTGGCACATCGACAAGGGCTACGCGTTCGCCAACGACGTCACGGTCGGCCCCGACGAGTTCGTGTACGTCGCCGGCACGGTGGCCTCCACGCGGAGCGAGGGCGGAGGGTTCCTGCTGCTGAAGTACTCGCCCGGCGGGAAGCTGCTGTGGCAGCGGCTGACCGCGGGATGGCTCCACAGCAAATCCGAGGGCGGCTCGGGCGTGGCGGTGATCGGCGACGCCGTCGTGATCTCGGGGAACAGCTCCGGGTGCTGCGGGGATCCGTACAGCGACGGCTGGCTCCGCGCATACGACACCGGTGACGGGCACTGGCTGTGGACGACGCAGTTCGAGGTGCCCGGGATCGCCGGAACGAACGACGCGGCGAACGCCGTGGCAGCCGGCCCCGGCGGGTTCTACGCAGCGGGATGGGTGGCCCGGGCCGAGGAGCGCAGCGACCAGTCCTTCGTCAACCACGACGCGGTCGTCGAGAAGGTCACCGCATCCGGCGTCGTCGACTGGACCACGGTCGTGGCGGACGGCGTGCGCGACCACGACGCGGCCGTCGACGTGGTGGGTGCCGCCGACGGGATCCGGGTGCTCGCGTACGTGAACGAACGCCTGACGACCGACGCCTTCCACCGGGGCCACGGATGGCTCCGTTCGTACGGGGCGGACGGCGACGTGATGTGGACCCGGTCCTGGGGCTTCACGCCCGCCGAGGAACCGGGCGGGATGGGGCTCGCCACGGACGGCTCGGTGGTGATCGCGAGCGAGCAGCGCGATCCCGACGACCACCTCACGAACCTCGCGGTTCGCTCGTACGACGACGAGGGGACGCTGCTGTGGAGCAAGTCCCTCGACCCGGAGAAGTGGTCGGCCACGGGCACCGGCGCCGCAGTCGTGGGCCGGGCCGCGTTCGTCACGGCCTCCCTGTCGAACAGGGACTTCACGAAGGCCTCCGGCTGGCTGGTGAAGCTCGGCGAGGTCTGAGCGCCCGGCGCTCAGCGCTGGGCGGGAACGAACAAGGGCGGGCTCCTCGCGGGGGCCCGCCCTTCGTTCGAGGTGAGGTGGCCTACCCGGGCAGGTTGGCCTTGATCCAGCTGTCCAGCTCGGGGCCGGACTCGAAGCTCGTGATCAGCGCGTACCGGGGTGCGTTCCCGGGGTGGTACACCGCGTGGTGGAGCCGCTCGGTGTCCACCACGAACTGGGCGAACTTCGGGCACGGAATGTGGCTCTCCGTGGCCGGGTCGTCCTTGTCGTCGCGCACGATCATGTAGCTCTCCGGGTCGTCGGTGAGGTTCAGCCAGGCGCGGACCACCCAGCCCTCCCCCACCGGGTTCTTCCGGTTGTTGTCGTCGAGGTGGAGGAACCGGTTCGCCACCTCCTCCTCGCTGGCGGACGGCTCGAGCTTGATGATCCGGACGCGGCCGTACCGAGCGCCGACCGACTCCACGTACTTCTTCAGCGTCGGGGCCTTCTCGACGTTCACGGTCCACACGCCGTCTTTGTCCGGCTTGCCGAACTCCCAGAAACCGCGGGCATCGTCCTCGCCGTTGGCCGAGGCCAGGACGGCGAAGTTCGTGTCGCCGCCGGACTTCCAGTCGAGGTAGGTGAGGTCCTCCCACTCCGAGGGGTCGATCTCGCCCTCGTACGGCTTCAGGATCGCGAAGCCCTTCTCCTCCAGGATGTCCAGCTTGGGGTTGTCGGCCATGGCGAACTCCTCCGCTCTTGGGGTCCGGCCGAGTATATCGGCTGGAAGTTCGCCTCTCCGGGAACCTCCGGGAACCACCGGCCCGGCCGGATCGGGCCGAACGGCCCTCGACGGGCCCTTGTAACCGCACGCACGCGGCCGTAGTCGAACCCCCCGATGTTGCCGCACGCGACTGGCGGGGAGCGGTAGCGCCGTGCGTGCTGCGGTCCTGTTCCCCGGCCAGGGGTCTCAATACGCAGGGATGGCCGACCCGTGGACCACCCACGAGGCCGGCGCCGCCGTGCTCGACCGGCTGTCGGATGCGTGGGGGCGCGACGTCGTGGCCACGTGCCGCGACGAGGCCGCGCTCACCACCACGGAGGTGGTCCAGCCGGCCATGTTCGCGTGCGACCTCGCGGCGTTCCGGGTCCTGGAGGCGGAGGGAGTTCGGTTCGAGGCGGCCGCCGGGCACTCGCTCGGGGAGTTCGTGGCCCTGGCCGCGGCCGAGGTGCTCGACCCCGTGGAGGCCCTCGGGGTCGTGGTGATCCGGGGCCGGGCCATGCAGGAGGCCTCCGACGCCACGCCGTCCGGCATGACCGCCATCATCGGCCTGTCGCCGGAGGACGCGGCCGAGGTGTGCCGCGTCGCCGGCCGGGGCGACGTCCTGGAGGTGGCGAACGAGAACGCGCCGAAGCAGATCGTGCTGTCCGGCTCGATCCCCGCGGTGGAGCGGGCCGAGGAGGCAGCCAGGTCGAAGGGCGCCAAGGCCATCCGGCTGAAGGTGGCGGGGGCCTTCCACTCCCCCCTGATGCGTCCCGCACTGGACCCGGTCCGAGAGGCCGTCTCCCGCCTGGAGTTCAGGAAGCCCCGGATGCCCGTCGTGCCGAACACGAGCGGCCGGATCACCGAGGAGCCCTCGGCCCTGCGGGACCTGGTGTCGCGCCACATCGTGTCCCCGGTGCGCTGGGAGCGCTCCATGCGGGCCCTGGCCGATGCCGGCTTCGACACGTTCGTGGAGGCAGGCGCCGGCGACGTCCTCACGAAGCTGATGCGGCGCAACGCTCCCGGCACCACGGCCGTCGCGGTGCGATCGCCCGACGAGGCAGCCGCGTTCGCCGGATCCATCACCGAGTCGACGCCCGCCCTGAACCAGGAGTCCGCGTGAGCACCACGATCGACGACCTGCAGACCACGACGGCCGCCGTTGCCGACGCCGCCCTCGACGTCGACCACGGCGAGCGAACCGACATCCCGATCACGATCATCGTCGCCCCCCACGCCGGCCGTCTGCGCATCCTGCCCCCCGAGAGGTTCTGGGCCGGCCACGAGATGGTCGAGGTGGGGCAGGCGGTGGCCGTGGTGGAGGTGGCCGACGACGGGTACGACCTCGTCCGATCCCCGGTCAGGGGTAGGCTGGGGGCCGTGCTGGGACGTGAGGGCGAGCTGCTGACCCGGGGTCAAGCCATCGCCTGGGTGGACCGGGAGTGAGCGCAGGCGGGCGGTTCGCCGCCATCGCCGGCACGGGCTCCGCGCTGCCGCACCGCGTGGTCCCGAACTCCGAGTTCGAACACCTCGTGGACACCTCGGACGCGTGGATCGTCGAACGGACCGGTATCCGCGAGCGCCGGTTCGCCGGGGAGGGCGAGACCACGTCGACCCTGGCCACGGACGCCGCCCGGTCCGCTCTGGACGCGGCCGGGATGGCCCCGGAGCAGCTCGACCTCATCGTCATCGCCACCGTCACGCCGGACCGACCGCTGCCCTCCGTTGCCGTGCTGGTCCAGGACGCCCTCGGCGTCACCTGTCCGGCGTTCGACATCAACGCTGCGTGCGCCGGGTTCAGCTACGGGACCTCGGTGGCCCGCGCCATGATCGAATCCGGCGGCGCGGACACCGTGCTGCTGGTCGGCGCGGAGACCCTGTCCCGCCGGATGAACATGACCGACCGCTCAACGTGCGTGCTGTTCGGCGACGGGGCCGGCGGGGCCGTGTTCGCCGCCGCGTCCGAGCCGGGCGTCATGGAGTCGAACATGGCCGCGGACGGGCGGGCGGCCGGGTTGCTCACGATCCCGGGCGGTGGGACCGCGCCTCCCCTCGGCGAGGACGGCGAGCCCGCCATCGACAAGATCGTCATGGAGTCCGGCAAGGACGTGTACCGGCGCGCGGTGGTCGGGATGACCGACGCGTGCCGCTCGCTGCTCGAGAAGTCGGACGTGGCCGCCGACGACGTCCGGTGGCTGATCCCGCACCAGGCCAACGCCCGGATCATGAAGACCGTGGCCGACCGCCTGGGCTTCGGGCCGGACCGGGTGATCTCCGACGTCGATCGCATCGGGAACACCTCGGCCGCCTCCATCCCCATCGCGCTCGACGAGGCGTGGCGGGACGGGAGGATCCAGCCGGGCGACCTCGTGCTGATGACGTCGTTCGGCGCGGGGCTGGCCTGGGGAGCGTCGCTGGTGCGGTGGACCGCGCCGTCGCCGGCGCCGCAGCCGGAGGCCGCGACCGTCACGCGAACCCTGGAGACGGCGCCGTGACCGGGGCCGCCGTGGTCACGGGGGGCTCCCGCGGGATCGGCCGGGCCTGCGCGCTGGCCCTGGCCGAGGACGGCTGGGCGGTGGCTGTGGGCTTCCGCTCCGCCGAGGGCGAGGCCAAGGACGTCGTTCGCGCCATCGAGGACGCCGGCGGCCGGGCCGCGACCCTGGCCCTCGACACCGCCGACGAGGCGCGGATCCGGGAGGCGTTCCGGGAGGCCACCGAGGCCCTGGGCCCGGTGACCGGACTGGTGAACAACGCGGGGGTCTCCCGGGACGGCCTCGCCGTGAGGTACCCCGTCGAGGAGTTCGACCGGACCATGGCCGTGAACGCCCGGGGCGCGTTCCTGTGTGCCCGCGCGGCTCTCAGGACGATGCTCCGGGAGCGCTCCGGCCGGATCGTGAGCGTGTCCTCGGCCGTGGCCCTGCACGGGAATCCCGGGCAAGTGGCGTACGCGGCGTCGAAGGCGGCGATGGTCGGGATGACCAGGTCCCTCGCCCGCGAGGTCGGTTCGAGGGGGATCACGGTGAACGTCGTGTGCCCCGGGCTGATCTCCACGGACCTGACCGAGGCCCTGCCCGAGGACTCCCGCAGGTACCTGCTGGACCGGACGCCGGCCGGAAGGCCCGGGACGCCCGAGGAGGTGGCCGAGCTGGTCCGGTTCCTGATGTCGGACCGGGCGTCGTACGTGAACGGGGCGGTGCTCACCGTGGACGGTGGGCTCACCGCCTGAGGCAATCTCGATATCCTGAGAGAAAGGGAGGAGCGGCAGATGGATCGTTCGGAGATAGAGGCGAGGGTCCGCAAGGTGCTCGCCGAGCAGTTGGCCGTGGACGAGGCGCAGGTGACCGCGGAGGCGCGGTTCGCCGAGGACCTCAACGCGGACTCGCTGGACCTCACGGAAGCGGTGCTCGCCCTCGAGGACGAAATGGGCATCGAGATCCCCGAGGACGAGATGGAGAACGTGAAGACGGTGGGCCAGGCCATCGAGATGGTGGCCACCAAGCTCGGGGTCCCGGCGTAACGCGCACTTCCCTGCGCCGGGAACCGACGCACACCGTCTGGAGCCCGTACACGATCAGGTGAGCCTGCCATGACCGAAGACGCCCAACGCCGCCGAGTCGTCATCACCGGAATCGGCCCGGTGACGCCGCTCGGCGTCGGCATCGATGACTTCTGGAAGGGCATGTCCGGAGGCCGGAACGGCGTGGCTCGGATCGAGCGGTTCGACCCGTCGGAGCTTCCCGTCCACCTCGCGGGCGAGGTCCGGGAGTTCGAGCCGACCGACTTCATGGAGCCGAAGGAGGTCAAGCGGACCGACCGGAACGTCCACCTCGCCGTGTCCGCCGCCCATCTCGCCTACCGCGACGCGGGGAAGCCGGAGATCGCCGGTGAGCGGACCGCCGTGATCGTGGCCACCGGCGTCGGCGGGATCGAGACCCTGCTCACCCAGCATTCCGTGCTGCTGGAACGGGGACCGGGCCGTGTGAGCGCGTTCATGGTCCCTGGCCTCATGGCGAACGCCGCGGCCGGCCACGTGGCCATGCACTTCCGCCTGACCGGGCCCAACATGTGCATCGTCACCGCATGCGCGGCCGGCGCGCACGCCGTCGGCGAGGCTTACCGCATGGTTCGCGACGGACTGGTCGACGTCGCGATGGCCGGAGGGACCGAGGCAGCCATCGTGCCCATCACGATTGCCGCCTTTGCCCAGATGCAGGCGCTCACGAAGAACCCCGACCCCGAGTCGGCCAGCCGGCCGTTCGACGCGAACCGGGACGGGTTCGTGCTGGGGGAGGGCGCGTGCATACTGGTGCTGGAATCCGAGGAGCACGCCACGGCGCGGGGGGCCAACGTGTACGCGGAGGTCGCCGGCTATGGTGCGTCTGCCGACGCGTTCCACATCACCCAGCCCGAGCCGACCGGTTCGGGCGCCGCCATCGCCATGCGCTCGGCGCTCCGCGACGCCGGGGCGTCACCGGAGGAGGTCGGCTACATCAACGCCCACGGGACCTCCACCCCGCTGAACGACGCCGCCGAGACCGCGGCCATCAAGGCCGCGCTGGGCGAGGACGTTGCCCACCGGGTGCCGGTGTCGTCCACGAAGTCCATGACCGGCCACCTGCTGGGCGCAGCGGGAGCCGTCGAGGCCGCCGCCACCGCGCTGGCCCTGCGCGACGGGGTGCTTCCCCCCACCATCCACTACCGGACGCCGGACCCCGCCTGCGACCTGGACCCGGTGCCGAACGAGGCCCGCTCGGCCGAGATCACCCTGGCCCTGTCGAACTCCTTCGGCTTCGGCGGCCAGAACGCGGTCCTGGCCATCCGCCGCTGGTCGTCCTGACCCAGCGCGATGACCTCGTTGGGCTACAAGCTGTCCTCGGAGGAGCACGACGCCCCGATGCTGGTGCGCTACGCCGGCTTCGTTCGTAGGCTCGCGCCTCAGGGGGCGACGACTGCTTCGAGCTCGGGGGCGTCGGCGGTGATGCGGTCGGCGGGTTCGTTGAGGGCTCTCAGTCGGCCGAAGATGGGGAGGGCCAGGAACGTGGTCAGGCCGCCCACCACGAAGCCCACCGGGATCGACCGTTCCTGGGACAGGTAGCCCAGGCCGGCCTGGCCGCCGACGCTGCCCAGGCTGCCCATGAGCGAGTCGAACGAGACCAGCGTGGCCCGCTCCGAGGTGGGGATGGACTGGTGGAGATAGGTCTGGCGGACCGGTGACAGGACGCCGCCGGCCACCGCGCCCAGCAGGAAGATCGGCACGGTCACCCAGAACGTCCGCACGACGCCGGTGGCGACCATCGCGGAGGTGGAGATGGCCGCTCCGGCCAGCATGATCGTCGTCCGGCGCCGGCCGGGCCGGGCCACCCGTGGCACCAGCATGTTGCCGGCGATCCCGGCCAGGGCGAAGAACGCCGCGATGACCCCCGACAGCCAGATCGCGTCATGCCCGTACAGCTGGAGGAAGTAGGGCTGCCACGCGTACCAGGCCCAGGAGAAGAACCCGAACACCAGGAACGAGTACAGGACCAGCAGCCGGACGGCCGGCTTGCGCCACCCGTACGTCATCCCGGCGCGAGCGACCTTCCGCATCTCGCCGACGATGCCCTTCAGGCGGAGCGTCCGGGGCGTGAAGCCGACGTCGTGCATGGTCCGGACGCCCACCGACAGTGCCATCAGGAGCAGCGCCGTCCGGACCAGGTACGGGATCGAGAGATCGAGCTGCCCGAGCACTCCCCCGCCGACGGTCCCGGTGATCATGGCGATGCTCCCCACGATCGACGCCCGGGCGAACACGCCGTCCAGCTCCCGCTGGTACCCGGTGGCCTTCAACGCGTCCACCAGCCAGGCCTCCACCGCGCCCGAGTAGAACGTGTAGCCCAGGCCCAGGATCACCCCGGCCAGACAGAACAGCAGCAGCCCACCGTGGATGGCGGCCACGCCGACGTACGCCAGGGTCCCGATGGCCAGCGTGATCGCGGACAGTAGGAACGACGCCCGCCGTCCCCGGGTGTCCGCCACCACCCCGGTGGGAATCTCGAACAGGGCCATGGCGGCGGTGAACGCCGCGTTCGCCACGAACACCTCGAAGATCGACAGCCCGGCGTCGAGGAGGAACAGCGTGTTGATGCCCCAGATGAGCGAGGCGGACAGCGTGAACAGCCCGCTGATCACGAGGTACGCGCGGATCGCGCGCTCGGGCTCCATCCGTTCCACGTCGGCCATTCCTCCGTCGATGTTAGAGGCCGCAAGCGGTCAAGAGGCGAAGAACAGCGCGAGCTCGCGTTCGGCGGACTCCGGCGAGTCGCTGCCGTGCACGATGTTCTCGCCGATCAGCGTGCCGAAGTCGCCCCGGATCGTCCCGGGGGGGGCGGCGACGGGGTCGGTGGGGCCCATCAGCGTCCGCAGGACGCCCACCGCCTGCTCGCCGGTGACCTTGGCCACCACCACGTCGCCGGAGGTGATGAATTCCACCAGCTCGCCGAAGAACGGCTTGTCGCGGTGCTCGCCGTAGTGCTCCTCCGCGAGGGCCCGGTCGATGTGCATGAGCTTCAGCTCGTCGATGCGGAGGCCCTTGGCCTCCACCCGGCGCAGCACCTCGCCCACCAGCCCGCGGCGGACCGCGTCCGGCTTCACGATGAGCAGCGTCGACTGATCGGCCATGTCAGAGGTTGAACGCCCGGCGGGCGTCCGCGACAGTGTACAGAGAGCCCGTGACCAGGATCAGGTCGGCTTCCGCCGCCTGGGCCCGGGCGGCGTCGAGGGCCTCCTCCACGGACGGGTGCGTGCTCGGTGACAGCCCGGCGTGTCGCAGGGCGCTCTCCACGGCCTCCCCCGGAGCGGTCCGGGCACTGGAGTTCGTGGCGGCGTAGGCCCCGTCGGCCAGCGGGGCCAGCTCGGCCACGATCCCGGCGAGGTCCTTGTTCGCCGACACCGCGAGGACCAGGTGCAGCCGTTCGTACGCGAACGACTCCATGAGCGCGCGAGCCAGGGCCTCCGCGCCGGCCGGGTTGTGGGCGCCGTCGACCACGATCAGGGGTCGCCGGCCCAGGACCTCCAGCCGGCCCGGCGACGTCGCGGTTCCCAGCGCGTCCTCCACGGCCTCCTGGACCAGCTGCCGGTCGACGAACGCCTCGAACGCCACCACGGCGGCGGCGGCGTTCCGGGCGGCGTGCTCGCCGAACAGCGGGAGCCGCAGCCCCTCGTAGGTCCCGAACAGCCCCCGCACGGTGAGGGCCTGCGCGCCGACCCCCTGGATCCGCCCGATCATCTCCCAGTCCCGACCCTCCAGGAGCAGCTGGGCCTCCACCTCCCGGGCCCTGGCGTCGATCACCGCGAGGGCCGCCTCGGGCTGCTCCCGGGACACCGCGATCTTCCCCTCCTTCACGATCCCGGCCTTCTCCGAGGCCACCTCCCGCACGGTGGACCCCAGCTCCGGGTGGTCCAGCGCGATCGGCGTCAGCACCGCCACGTCGCCGGTCACCAGGTTCGTGGCGTCCCACACCCCGCCCATCCCCACCTCGAACACGCCCACGTTCACCGGCTTGTCGGCGAACCACACGTAGGCCAGGGCGGTGAGGACCTCGAAATAGGTCACGCGTTCGTCGCCGCGCCGGTCGACCTCCTGCAGGAACGGCAGGAGGTTCGCGTATTCCTCGGCGAACTCCTCTTCCTCGATGGGCTCGTCGCACAGCGCCAGCCGTTCGGTCACCGAGTGCAGGTGGGGCGACGTGAACGCCCCGGCCGACAGCCCGTGGCCGCAGGCCAGCGCGGAGACGAGCCGGGTCGTGGTGGTCTTGCCGTTGGTCCCGGTGACGTGGATGCTCGGGTACGTCCGTTCGGGGTGGTCCAGGAGCTCGGCCAGCGCCGAGATCCGGGACAGGTCCGGGACCATGCGCTCGGGCTGCCGCCCCTCCAGGTCGGCCAGCGCGTCGGCGAAGTCCACGGCTACGGCGAACCCGACAGCGACTCGAGCAGCGCGATCTGATCCACCAGCACCGCGGCCTCCGCCGTGAGGTCCTCGCGCTTGCGCCGCTCCTTGTCCACGGCCTCCGGCGCGGCCCGGGCCACGAAGTCGTCCTTCGCCAGCTTCCATTCGCTGCCCTCGAGCTTCGACCGGGTCTCCTCCAGCCGCTTGCGCCGGGCCGCCAGCGCCGGGCCGGGGTCGAACCCATCGGGAACCTGGAGCCGGGCCTCCCTCCCCCGCACCGACAGCCGCACGAACCGCCCCTCGGGCTCGGTGTCGACGATCGGGGACAGCGTCGCTCCGGACAGCCGCTCCACCGCCTCCCGCAGCGGCTCCAGCTCCGTGGCCAGCCCGTCCGCCACCACCAGCCGGAACTCCCCGCCGCCGACGATCCCCCGGATCTGGCGTACGTTCGTCACCAGGTCCCGGACGAACCCGAACGCCGCCTCGGCCTCGGCGTCGACGTGCTCGTCGTGCCCCTCCGGCCACGGGGCCACCATGATCGAGTCGCCGGCGCCGAACCGCTGCCAGACCTCCTCGGTCACGAACGGCATCACGGGGTGGAGCAGCCGGAGGGTCCGCTCCAGCACCCACGCCAGCACCAGCGAGGCGCGGTGCCGTTCGTCGGGGGAACCGTTCGACCGGCGCTGCTTCTCGGCCTCGAGGCCCCAGTCGCACAGCTCGGACCAGAAGAACCGGTGGAGGGTCTGGGCGGCCTCGTCGAAACGGTAGCCGTCCAGGGCCGAGTCCACCTCTTGCAGGCAGGCCTGGTGCCGCGACAGGAGCCACCGCTCGGAGAGGGTTCGTTCCTCCCCGGCCGGCAGCTCCGGCGCGCCCCCGCCGGCCCGGTACGACCCGAACACCTGCCGCGAGGCGTTCCAGATCTTGTTCGCGAAGTTCCGGGCGGCCTCGATGCCCTCCTTCGACAGCGGCAGGTTCTGCTGCTCGGGGCCGGCCATGCGAGCCAGCGCGAACCGCAGCGCGTCGGCGCCGTACTGCCCGATCATGTCGAGGGGGTCGATGACGTTCCCCAGCGACTTCGACATCTTGCGCCCGGCGGCGTCGCGGACCAGGCCGTGGATGAGGACGTTCCGGAACGGGACGTCGCCCACCAGGTACAACCCGGACATGATCATCCGGGCCACCCACAGGTACAGGATCTCGTAGCCGGTCACCAGGACGGTGGTGGGGTAGAAGAAGTCCAGGTCCGGGGTCTCCTCCGGCCACCCCAGCGTGGAGTACGGCCACAGCTGGGACGAGAACCACGTGTCGAGGACGTCGGGGTCCTGTTCGAGATCGGCGGTCCCGCACTCCCGGCACTCCGTGGGGTCCTCGGTTGCGGCGAACTCGTGGCCGTTCGGGCAGTACCACACCGGGATGCGGTGGCCCCACCACAGCTGTCGCGAGATGTTCCAGTCGCGCAGCCCTCGGAGCCATTCCAGGTACGCGTTCTGCCAGCGCGGAGGGTGGAACCGGATCCTGCCGTCCTCGGAGGCCTCGATGGCCGGGCCCTTCAGCCGTTCGACCGCCACGAACCACTGCTTGCCGGAGAGCCACGGCTCGATCTCCGAGTGGCACCGGTAGCAGTGCCCAACCGAGTGCCGGTACGGGCGCTCCTCCTCCACCACCCACCCCAGCGCGCGGAGGCGCTCCGCCACGCGGGCGCGGGCCTCGTAGCGGTCCAGGCCCCGGAACTCCTCCGGCGCGGTGTCGGCGACCGTGGCGTCCGCGTTCAGGATGTTCAGCCGGGGAAGACCCGTTCGTTCGGCGATCTCGAAGTCGTTGGGGTCGTGGGCGGGCGTGACCTTCACGGCGCCCGTCGCGAACGAGGGATCCACGGCGTCGTCGGCCACGATGGGGAGCTCCCGACCGTCGAAGGGGTGCGTCACGGTCTTCCCGACGAGGGCTGAGTAGCGCTCGTCGGAGGGGTGCACGGCGATGCCGGTGTCGCCGAGCATCGTCTCGACCCGGGTGGTGGCGACGTCGACGAACCCGCTCCCGTCACTCAGCGCGTAGCGGAAGGTGACGAGCTCGCCGTCGACCTCCTCGTGCTCCACCTCGGAGTCGGAGAGCGCCGTCCGGTCCTTCGGGCACCAGTTGATGATCCGCTCGCCCCGGTAGATGAGGCCGTCGTCGTACATCCGGACGAACGCCACCCTCACTGCGCGGGACAGGCCCTCGTCCATCGTGAATCGCAAGCGATCCCAGTCGCAGGAGTTCCCCAGGCCCTGCATCTGCACGACGATCCGGTCGCCGTACTGCTCCTTCCACTGCCACACCCGCTCGAGGAAGGCCTCCCGGCCCATCTCGCGGCGGTCGACGCCTTCCCTGGCCAGCTCCCGCTCCACCACCACCTGCGTGGCGATGCCCGCGTGGTCGGTTCCGGGGAGCCACAGCGCCTCGAACCCCTGCATGCGGGCCCGCCGGGTCAAGCTGTCCATCAGCGTGTGGCCGAGCGCGTGGCCGATGTGCAGCGCGCCGGTCACGTTCGGCGGCGGCAGCACGATGCAGAACGGCTCCTTCGACGGATCCGGCTCTGATTGGAACAGGCCGCGTTCGAGCCATGCCCGGTACCACCGCTGCTCGGTGGCGGCCGGGTCGTACTGCGGCGGCATGTCGCGCGTCGGTTCGATCTCCATGTGTCTCCGGTGTGGTCCGAGGGGGGGTCGCCGCGGAGCCGCGCCCTAGCGGGGCTCGCGCGGCACGGCTACGCCGACGGGCTCGGTGGCGTGGCGGTCGCGGCGGCGCATCGTGGGGCCATGATAGCCGAGCCTCCCGCGACGATCCCCGATGTGGCCCCGGAGCCGCCCAGGGAGTAGGGTCGGCCGGAGGTGTCGCCCATGCGTAGGTTCGTCGCTGTCGCGTTCCTGTTCGTGGTGATCCTGGGGATCGCGGTCCCTGCTCAAGCTGACGCCCGGAGTCTCGGGCGCATCGTCGTCCTGAACGGGCGCACGGAGGTGGCCGAGGGCGAGACCGCCACCGAGGTCGTGGTGTTCCGCGGCCGGACCGTGATCGACGGTGACGTGAACGGCTCGGTCGTCGTGTTCGACGGCGCCACGAGGATCTCGGGCGACGTCCGCGACAACGTGCTGGTGTTCCGGGGGAACGTCGTGGTGACGTCCGGGGCGCACATCGGCGGCGACCTCGTGACGAACACCCGGCCCGACGTGGACCCGGCCGCCACCATCGACGGTGAACGGAGGCGGGTGGCGAACCTGCAGTTCGCCGGCTATTCGTTCCTGGTCCGGATCCTGGTGTGGCTGGCGTTCAGCGTGTCGGTCCTGGTGCTGGGCCTGCTGATGGTGAGCCTGCTCCCGGGAGCGATGGAGTCGGCGGCAAGGGCATCCCGTACCGTCGGCGCGACCCTCGGATGGGGCCTCCTCATGCTGATCGGGCTGCCGGTGTCGGCCGTGTTGGTGTCGGTCACCCTGGTGGGGCTCCCCCTGGGCCTGGCCCTCCTCCTCGGGCTTTGGTTGCTGTTCACGCTGGGGTACACGGTGGGGACGTTCGCGGTCGGCCGGTGGATCCTGAAGGCGCCCCGCGGGCGGATGAAGGCGTTCCTGGCCGGCTGGGGCATCGCCCGGGCGCTGGCGCTGATCCCGGTCGTGGGCGGGCTGGCGTGGACGCTGATGGCGATCGCCGGCCTCGGAGCGACCACAGTGGCCGTGTGGCGATCCCGCCGCGCCGTCCGCGAGGCGGAGGCCGGCGCCGCGCCTGCGGCCGGACCTCCGCTCCTCCCGCCTCCGCCAGCGGCGCCTGCAACCGAACCCGCCACCTGATACCTGACCTCACGACGGACCTGACTTGACTTACTGGCCGTGCGCGGTCAGGCTGCCCGGCGCCCACACTCGTCCGATGGAGAGGAGTATTCGACATGGTCGCTCGGATGACCGTCACGATGTACCCGACCGAGATGGTGGATCAGCTGGAGCAGGCGGCGCTGCGGGCGGGGCAGCAGATGGCCCCGATGATCAAGTCGATGCCCGGCTTCAAGGGCGGCTATTGGATGGCCGACCGGTCCACCGGGCGGTTCATCGGCCTCACGTTCTGGGAGACCGAGGAGAACGCGCAGGGCTACGAGGCCGCCACGGCCCAGCTCCGGGCCCAGGCCGGCGCGGGCCAGCCCCAGCAGGCCATCGAGCACTTCGAGGTGTACGACACCATGATGCCGTAGGGCGTCGCGGCTTCCGCCGCCGGCTCCCATGCGCGTGTCATACTCCGTATGTCATGCAGCGAACGACCAGGGTCCTGGCCGTCTCGGTCCCGCCGGGTGCGGCCGACGAGTTCGAACGCTTGGCCCGGGACGAGGGCCGGAACAAGAGCGAGCTGTTCCGGGAGATGCTGCGCGTGTACCGCGCGTACCGGGAGACCGGGACGTTCGAGTCGCTCCAGCGCTACGGCGCGGCGCGGGCCAGGGCCCTTCGGGTCCGGGACGAGAGCGATGTCGCGCGGCTGGTCGCCGAGCTCCGCGCCGGCCGCTCGCCCGCCCGGTGAGAGCGACCCCCACGACCGAGGCCCTGGTCTCGGCGTTCGTCTTGCCCGGGAGCACCTCGGAGGAGGTCGTTCGCGAGGCGATCGAGGGACGGCTGGGGCTATTGGTCTCGATCCCGATGCTGGCCGAGTTCGGCCGGGCGCTCCAGGAGGGGTTCGGCTGGGACGGACCCTCGGCCGCGGAGGCGGTCGCTCAGCTGGTCCGGATCGGCGTGATGGAGTGAGGCGTCAGCTGAGCGTGCTGGCCAGCAGGACGCGATTCGCGAAGTACGTGCCGGTGGCTCCGGAGGGCAGCAGGTCGTAGGTGAACCCGCCGGCGTAGGCGACGCGCCTCGCCGACACCACCCGGGTGCCCTCGAACGACTGGCCGGCCCGGAGGTCGCCGACCCGGGATCCGTCCGGCGTGGGGTGGCCGGGCGAGACCAGCACGGTTCGGCCGTCGGCGAGGACCAGGCGCACCACCATGTGGGTCGCCGGCACCGGCGTGCGACCGATGCGGAGCACCGTCGCCCGGACCCGGTGCCCGGTGCGGTCCGTGGTCCACACGGTCATCCCGACGCGGACGTCCTGGACCGCCACCGGTCCGTTCGGCGTGGAGATCACGACGCCGCGGGCCAGGCAGATCGGACAGTTCAGCGGTTCGCCGGGCTGCTTCTCCCCGAGGTCGACTTTGCCGAACGCATCCACCGTGCCCGACACATGGGAGTTCGCGTAGTCCCCGCCCTGATCCGCCACCAGCAGCGAAAAGGAGAATCCGTCGTCGGCCGGCGTGAGGTCGATGACCTGGATCTGCTTGTAGTCCTCGTTGATCGTGATGAGGTCGTCATCGGAGAGGTTGCCGGGGTCGAGCCCCTCGAACTCGACGATCGCGTCGAAGGCCTCCCTGTCCCTGCGGATCTCCGGCATCCGCTGCTTGGCGTTCTGCAACGCCGTCCCGCGCCCGATCGGATACACGTCCGGGTCGCAGTAGGACAGGTGCCCGCCCACCGCATCGAGCACCCGCAGCTTCAACGCAGCCTGCGTCAGCGGTTCCCCCGACGGTGACGGCGAAGGGGAAGGGGGCGAAGGGCTCGGGGTCGACCCGGGGGACTTCGCGCCGCACGCCACGCCCAGCACCACCATCAGGGCGATGAAGGGCATCCACGCGCGGCGGGTCATGGTGTCGTTTGGACGACGTTTCGCTCAGAGTGGTTCCCGCGCAGGAGCATCTCGACGCGACCGCGACTGCGGCCTACGCGGTGCGTTCCTTGGGGGTGCGGGTCTTGGCGGCGGTCTCCCGGGGGACGAGGGTGGGGTTGACGCCGGAGAGCACGACGTCGGCGTTGATCTCGCACCTGGTCACGTCCTTGCGGGAGGGGAGCTCGTACATCACGTTGAGGAGGACCTCCTCCATGATGGCCCGCAGGCCGCGGGCGCCGGTTCCCCGAAGGAGGCACTGGTCGGCGATGGCCTCCAGCGAGTCGTCCGTGAACTCCAGCTCCACGCCGTCGAACTCGAAGAACTTGCGGTACTGGCGGACCAGCGCGTTCTTCGGCTTCGTGAGGATGTCCACCAACGCGCCCTTGTCCAGGTTGTGCACGTGGGAGATGACCGGCAGCCGGCCCACGAACTCCGGGATCAGCCCGTACTTCAACAGGTCCTCCGGCAACACGTGCGACAGGATCTCGCCGACGTCCTTCTCCCCCGCCGGGCGGATCTCGGCGCCGAACCCGACGCCCTTCTTCCCGATGCAGGACTCGATGACCTTCTCCAGCCCGGCGAACGCGCCCCCGCAGATGAACAGGATGTTCGTGGTGTCGATCTGGATGAACTCCTGGTGGGGATGCTTGCGTCCGCCCTGCGGCGGCACCGAGGCCGTGGTGCCCTCCAGGATCTTCAGCAGGGCCTGCTGGACGCCCTCGCCGGAGACGTCACGGGTGATCGAGGGGTTCTCGGACTTCCGGGCGATCTTGTCGATCTCGTCGATGTAGATGATCCC